>Ga0209063_1000127_pt1 | contig 87316 bp, 112 predicted proteins | sample KloWWTmeKNB19Kit_FD_187177 | JGI IMG/M metagenome (GOLD analysis project Ga0209063, IMG submission 187177) | Active sludge microbial communities from Klosterneuburg, Austria, studying microevolution and ecology of nitrifiers - Klosterneuburg... | ecosystem: Engineered > WWTP > Aerobic digester... | reverse complement strand
GCAACGCCCATTGGATTGAAGAAATGATAAACAAGCTGGCAAGTGAGTTTGAGCAGCTTTAGCAGCTTTGGCAGATGGATGATAGACTGATAACGCAACAATTACTACCAAAACAACAACCATGTCAAAATCAATCGGTGTATTAACCTCTGGCGGCGACAGCCCCGGACTAAACGCGGCCATCCGCGGCGTGGGCAAGGCCGCGCAAAACGTGTTTGGCTGGAGTGTCATCGGCTTTGAAAACGGCTTTCGCGGATTGATGGAAAACCGTCAGATCATGTTAGATAGCAAAGCCTTGTCTGGCATCCTGACCCAGGGCGGCACAATTTTGGGCACCAGCCGAGACAAACCGCACAAAATGCCGGTGGGCGGCAAGTTGATGGATATGACCGATGCCATCGTTGAGACTTACCACAAAAATCAGTTGCATTGTCTGGTGTGTTTGGGCGGAGGTGGCACGGCGAAGAATGCGTATCGTCTCTCGCAAAAAGGCATCAATGTCATTACGCTGCCCAAGACGATTGACAACGACATTTACGGCACGGATATCTCGTTTGGATTTGACACCGCGCTGGGCATTGCCACCGATGCGATTGACCGCCTGCACAGCACCGCGCACAGCCATCACCGCATCATTGTAGTAATGCGATGCCTACTTTAATACAGTTATGACAAATACAGCCGAAGATTGGATACCAGACGTTGATTTCACAACAACCATTGGCGGGGAAGAATACCGAGTAGAGGCCGCGAACTTTTTTGACGACCCCAGCACCGGCCAGCCGTTCTACCCGGAACTTATTTGGGTAACGCACAACGGCGAAGAGGCATCGTTGACAACCAAAGATTTCAACACCATAGTTGATATGGCAAACGCAAAATACTGGGAGAAATATCCAGATTCAGATTAGAAGGAACAATATGGCAATTAGTGGAAATGACTGGACATCAGTAGAGACTAAGTATCCGAAATTTCACGAGGATGTTTTAATCTATGTCCCAGGCCGTGAAGGTGAAGAAGGAGAGTGTCAAGGAGAATACTTTGCGACTTATCTTGAGGCGCTTACATATACAAAAGATGGAATAACACCTTCGTGGGCATATCCCTGTAAAAACGCAGCTCCTTCCCACTGGATGTATCTAGAGAAACCAACTATGGAGAAAAAGCCATGAGCATTGAAGCCGGAACACGTGTTTATTCAAGCGAAGGACAGGAAGGTTATTTCATTACAGACCTTCCAAATGAAACGTTCTTAGTTACTCCAATCCTTGTAACCGAAGATGGCGAAGAGGTAAAAGGCAATCCCGCCGTCTGGGATAAGGTATTTCTCTCTCCTCCAAGAGAACAATACAACGAGGAGATTGAAGAGCTTAAAAAGCAGCTCAACGAACTTAATTCTGGGATTCAGAAAGCAAAAGGGGATTTGGAAGCACGTAAGAAAACAAAAGGAATTGAGGAGCTTCTAGAGCTGGCTTCTGGCAACGTAACTCATTTCGTTCTGGTAACCGATGGCAACACAATCAGCATTGAGAAATATGAACAAGACTGGTGCAAAAAGAATCTTGTCTGGGATGTTTACAAAGAGAAATTGGTTGTTACTCAAAACAAGAGTGGCTACGGAGCACGCTTTACTGCATATCTTGCAACCTCATACGAAGAAGCACAGCAGATAGCAAGTGGCATTTTGGCGAAGATGGCAATTTCTACCAACAGTCTTTATCCATGTTCTTCAATCGATGAATCGGTAAAGAACTGCGGTATCTCAATCCCGGATTCTATTCTTGGTAATTACAGAGAAGAGAAGGCCAAAGAGCTAAAGAGGATGAAAGAAAGATTTGAAACCTCTTTGGCGAAAGACAGAAAAGACCTTGCAGATGACGAAGCAAGACTTGCTTCAATCATTGAGGAAATGGAGAAGTTAGCGCTCTGACAACCTGATAGGAATTGGGAATTCCCAATTTACGAAGCCCGGCAGTAAAACACCTGCTGGGCTTTTTTTATTTATGGAGATTCTAAAGATATTTCTGGCAGTTTCAATACTGGTTTTCATTGGAACAGGAATTACGCCAAAGGCAAAGCCATTGGAAACCAGTGGAGCAGACCCACTTCTTTATGGTCTGACATTGCTCATCTCATTTGCGATTTTCTGTATTGGCCTAACCCTTCCCTCGCCCATTCGCGGTTTCATGTTTGTAGTGGGGATGTATATGGGCTGGTCAACCATTACCCACTATCAGCTAAAGATCAACTTTAGTAAGAACACGCCAGCGGGGTTTGTAGCGGCAATGATATGGACGGCGGTCATGATACCCGCCACCTACATGATTGATCCAGCAGCGGCTGAAATGATGGCTGGAATGCTAGGCAAGTTCTGGGGGATGGCCTTGTTTCTGGCAGAAAAAATTATTACCCTTATTTTAGGATAAACATGGAAAGTAAATCATTACGCGCGGAGTCCAGACTGAACTGGATAACAAAAGGCGATACCACCTATGAAGAAATCAAAATGGGCGCCCTGCTCCGAATTGCCGACGCATCCGAGCTGATGGCAAGAAGCTATGAACAGCTCATCAAAGACCGCGACTACTACAAAGGGCGGTTGGAGGAAGAACGCATAGCGCATAAAAGAGCCGAGCGCCGGATAGCCGCGCTACGTGGACATCTTAAACGAGCAAAACGCAAATTAGCAGAACAAAAATAAAGGAGTAACAGAATGGAAGAAAAGACAGACGGACAGACAGTATTTGAGGGCTACAACGCAGCAATGGGTGGGCTGACATGGGACAACAAGCCGATACCAGACTGGAATGAAGTAGGCGACAGGGTAAGGAACGGGTGGGAAGCTGGGGCCAAAGCATTGCTTAAAAAGAAGCAGGACGAGAAGGCTGCACTCATCGAAAAAATGATGGGTCAAATAATGTCAAATCCCATGCTTGATGTCATGAATGCTCTAGTAGAGGACACCTAAAAATAGGGAGATAAAGAATGGCAGCACTGGTATTCGGGAGCACAGAGGCGCAGGCCGCGCTAGAGAAGGACAGACGGGCTTTGAAGGTTAAAACTGTTCTGGATGAAGTGGATAGTGATAAGTGGAGTGATTACGAAGAGTTGAAGGGCAGGCTTAGACATCTTGAGGATCAATTGGCCGAGACTGAGAATGACTTGTTACAGATTGAAAGTGATTGGAAGGGCAAAGGTTTGAGTGTAGATGAAGTTGTAGAGATCATGAAGGCAACCGCGAAGGATGGTAAATGAGTAAGAGAACATTTATTACAGTCACAGACCAGTTTTGTGGCGCTGGTGGTTCGTCAATCGGTGCTACAAAAGCGGGCGCGGAGTTAAAGCTTGCTCTCAATCACTGGAAGCTGGCCGTTGACACCCACAACACCAATTTTCCAAATGCCGCGCATGACTGCACAGACATTAGTGCTTGTGACCCGCGCCGCTACCAATCAACCGACATCCTGATTACATCGCCTGAATGCACCAACCATTCTTTGGCGAATGGGAAGAAGAAGCCTAGCAAACAAGCTGATATGTTCAATCCGCTTACGGTTGACCCTGCCGAGGAGCGAAGTCGCGCAACCATGTGGGATGTGCCGCGCTTTGCCGAGTATCACAAATACAACATCATCGTGGTAGAGAACGTTGTGGACGCGCGCAAATGGGTGATGTGGGATGCCTGGCTGATGGCCATGCACCTGCTGGGATACGAGCATAAATGCGTGTATTTCAATTCAATGCACGCGCACCCAACACCGCAAAGCCGAGATCGCATGTATGTGGTGTTTTGGAGAAAGGGCAATAAAGCCCCAAATCTTGATATTCGCCCCCGCGCTTACTGTGCCAAATGTGGTCATGATGTCGAGAGCGTTCAATCATGGAAAAATGGCAGAACGCATGGCCGGTATCGGACGCAATATCAGTATTGCTGCCCAGATTGCGGAAAGGTCGTAGAGCCGTATTACTACTGCGCCTACAACGCAATTGACTGGTCACTGCCCATTGTTCGCATTGGCGACCGCGTTCGTCCTTTGAAGGACACCACGCTCAATCGTGTCCGCATCGGTTTAGAGAAATACGGTCAAGCCCATATGATGGCGATGAAAGATACAGCATCGGCGGATTGGTCTCTTGGCCTGCACGACCCGCTCACCACCATCGTGGCCTCATCCAGCCAACACGCGCTCGTCACGCCGCCGTTTTTAATCGAAACAACCTTTACCCACGCAAAAGGCGACCGCAGCACGGGCATTGATCGTCCAGTGCCTACTCAGACCACAAAGCAAACGATGGCGCTGATAACGCCTCCTTTTATCCTTAGTGGATACACCCGCATAGCCGGGCAAAAGGCCGCGCTCGCTGGGGTGGATCAGCCTTTGCCCACCGTGCCGGGTCGGGCAGTGCATGGTGTGGTTGTCCCGCCGTTCATAGCAAGTTACTACGGGACAAATGAGTGCAGCGGAATAACGGATGCCCTGCCAACATTGACGACCAAAGACCGCCACGCCGTCATCACCCCGCCGCCGTTCTTGGTCAATATGCAGAGCGACAACATGCCCACGTTTTTGCACGAGGCTATGCGCACCGTTCTCACTGGCCCGCACAAGGTTCTTATCAAGCCAACCGAGACAGTCGAGGTAGAGGATTGCGGGTTCAGAATGCTTGAGCCGCACGAATGCGGCGCGGCCATGGCGTTCCCGGCAGATTACAAGGTGCTTGGCGATAAACGCCAGCGCATTCGTCAATACGGCAATGCCGTCACACCGCCCGTGATGAACATGCTGATGGAACGCTGCATGGCAACACTGAGGTAACCCAAAGCGATAAAAGGAATAAAACATGATTCACACAAACCCAGATGGCACTATTGCCAACGTGCCAAATTCCACAACAATTGGAGCCGGTGTAACGATTGATCCAAGTGCACAGGTTAGCTCAAACGTGGAGATTCATGATCGTGTATATATCCATGAAGGTGCGGACATTCGCTCAAATGTGGTTATCGGTATAGATTCTGGAATTGGAGCAGGCACTACGATTGGCAGTGGTGCTCGTATAGGCAAAAATTCGTGCATCAGCGCAGGAGTATTTATCAGTGGAAGAGCAACTATTGATGCAGATACAACTATTGAGGCAGGTGCATACATCCGTGAAGGTGTAGTGATTAAAGAGAATGCAAAAATTAGGGGGAATGTTTACATCGGTAGAAATACGCATATTGATGAAGGATCAAATATTGGCGCAGGTGCATACATCAGTGCAGAAGCTTCGATAGGCACAAGAACAAATATTGGCGAAGGATCAAATATTGGCGCAGGTGCATACATCAGTGCAGAAGCTTCGATAGGCACAAGAACAAATATTGGCGAAGGTGCATGGATTAAAGATAGCGCGCGTATTGGCGCAGGTGTAACTATCGGTGAAGGGGCAAGAATCCAAAATGGCTCAGTTATCGGCACGAATGAAGTCGTTATCGCTTTCAATGGGTTGCGATGGAAGGTGACAATCTATAACAACAACAACACCCCATCTATGAAAATTGGGTGTCAGTTTCATACCATTGAAGCGTGGGAAGAATTTGACGACGCAAAAATCTCCAATATGTCCCCCGATGCTTCGGAATTCTGGGCCATATACAAGCGTCTGTTAATTCCGTTGGCACAGACACATTGTGCGGCACAGCCCAGTCAGGCAGCAAAAGCATGATAGCCATAGACCTAAAAACCGCGCAACTTATCGCCAGAGAATTCCTTAGCCTTATTTATACCGGTTGCGAACAGGCGACCATTTGCGGAAGTGTCAGACGGGAGAAACCAGACGACATTAAGGATATTGAAATTGTGGCGCGACCGCGCTTCTATAAAGTTGCGGCAAGCCTATTCGGTGACGTGGAGCTAAAAAGCGAACTGGAAGACCTGCTCGGCGCGCTTCTGGCTACCGGAACTATTGCCTTATACGTGGATGAGCATGGAACAGTCTGCAACGGCAGCAAGCACAAAAAGCTGGTGTTCAAGGATGCGATGATTGATCTCTACACCGCAGAGCGCGGGAATTGGGGAAACATTGTAGCCATTCGCACCGGCAACGCGGATTTTTCACGGCTTCTTGTAACTCAACGAAGTGCAGGCGGTTTCATGCCTTCACACCTTCGCCAGCGAGAAGGGTATTTATGGAAAGGCGACCAGCCCATTGATTGTTTAACAGAGCAAGACTTCTTTAGGGCGTTGGAACTGGAATGGATGGAGCCGCGGGACCGTAACGAAAAGACTGCAAGGTTAATGCTAAGAAAGCCTCCATTTATCCATACCGAGTTAACTGGCGTGTTGGTGTAAGCCCGGTGATATGTGTCACGCAGACCTGCTACTGGAGATTGCAAACGAAGATGAAAATTGAAGGAATATTTATGAGTGAGCAGAATTGGCAAATAGTAGTAGCAGTAGGCGTATTGGCAATTTCCATTATGCCCTCAATCGCATTCGCTATATGGATAGAGACGGCATTAAAAAGGCTTTCTAACAAACTGATAGATGGCCTTGAGAAGTCTGGACATCTGCCTAAACCAGCTACTTCCACCCTGTTCGGGATTAAGAAACTAGAGTTTGAGGTTTGCACCGAGTGGGGAGGAGATCAAAGGGTATTGGTATGTAGCACCTTGTTTGGAAGATACGAAGTCCTTAAATACAAAAAGTATTTTGTTCAAAGGCGTGAATATCGGCCAGAGGTGCAATATATGTTTAGGGTTATTGAAGACCTTGATAGCGAGGACGAGGCCATTGCTGCCGCTCAAGCTGATTTTGAGAAACACATGCGCGAGGGATTAGTCGAGGTAAGCCGATGAAGAGACGCGCTATCAATCTCCGTGAGCACGAGGTTTGTTCAATTCTAGAAGACCGAATGACGCAGATACGGCGGGTGTTGAACCCACAGCCATCACCTAATCAATGGGATGTGATGACATGGCGGCAAGGCAATCAAGTGATGGAACATCTCTCTCCTCTTCAAATGTCGCTTTGCTCCTACGGCCAGCCAGGGGATGTATTGTGGGCAAGAGAGGTATGGGCTGTCTTTCAATTGGATGGAATTGGTGGCACGAAAGAGTATCCGAATGTCTTGTATAAGGCAAATAGCTCTACACGGCTTTTCATCAATGAAAAGGTGTGGAAATACAACACGCCTACTTTGAAATGGCGCTCTCCCGCTCAAATGCCGGCATGGGTATCTCGTATCAAGCTGGAAGTTGTTAACACGCGCATAGAACGATTGCAAGACATTACCGAAGAAGATGCGCGCGCGTCGGGGATTGTCTGGAAACGCGATAAAGGCGATGAGATTGATCCACGCACAGAGCGAAGTGCAAGAGACGTATTTCCGATAACTTGGAATGCTCATATTACCGAAACTGGGCATAGCTGGAACAGCAACCCATGGGTGCGAGTAGGTGAGTTTAAGAGGCTGAAATGACAATAAATATCAACCTAAATGCTGAGGCGCAAGCCACGATTACGTTTATTGGACTCTTGCTTTGCATATTTGCTTTGGGTGTGATCGGTCTTGTGTCATTTCACAAGCAAATGCAGGATGGTTTGGAAGAAGGAGAACAACCGGATGGCAACCGATAACAAGACAAAGAAGCAAATAAGCTTTGATGGCGACAACACCATTTTGCTTATGAGGCTAAAAGTAGACAAACTAATAGAAAGAAGGGACAGATATGAAGAAAAGGCTCGTGTTGCCAGTGAAAGACTAAGAGGAGCAGAAACCAATCTCTTAAACGAATTGGCAAGGCGCAGAGCTGAGGCCGAAAAAGCAGAAAACCCGTGGATTCTAGTAAGCGAAAGGAAACCAAGTGACGGGCAGGTGTGCTTGGTTATTGGTGAGGACAAAGACCGCGGAGAACAATACGCAAAATACGTGGCGGCCTATGACCAATTCATGACTTTTTATGAATTTGAAGATAAGTATGTATCTTCTGTATACAAAGCCACGAGATGGAGATTAGTGTTTTCCGAAAGAAATATTCCAGAAGATTGTAAATTCGTGATGACCGCATAAAACCAAACACAGCCTATATTTACAGAAGAGAGAAGAAGGAGAACAACGAAATGGTAAGTGATCTTGAAAGAGAGCTGGGGAAAGCAGTCGTTGAAGTAGATTCGGATTGGGCGAAATACACAAAAAAACCGTCGGATACCACCTGGGCTTTCTATGCGGAATCCTGTAAAAAAGAGAAAGAGGCCAGACAGCGCTTAATTGAAGCGAAGAATAGAGGTGAAGTCATCTCCAAACACACTCAGGAATTGCTTGACGAGAAGCCGTATTGGGAAACTTAGAAATCAAACATGACCTATCTTTACAGAAGAAAGACGAAGGCGCTATCCCTGCAAGCTGCTCCATCATTGAGTGGAGACTGGGAGAACTCAAGGGACGAGGAAAAGGACATGCGCCAAGCACTAAAAGATGCCTTTAAGTATTCTCAGCAATACTATGAGCTTTCTGTCCAACTGGTTGAGGCCATGGAATATCTTACGAAAGAAAATCGGCCCAAATGGGTAACAAGCATGATTAGGAAATCAAAGACGAAGCTCAAGGTGTTGCCTAATCAAGAGTAAGCTGCGCCTCAAGCGCAACCGGGACTTTCTCTTCCCATTCGCTTGAATCCTTGCCCGTCAGAAGAAGCTTCATGTAAGACATGGCTATCGGGTTATTAAGAACACCCTTTCCTGCGTCAATCTGGTCACGATACGATGGCGGGCGGCTGGAATCAAGGCCAGGCTTACCCGCCGCAAGACGCAATTGGTTAATGATTACGTCAGGCAGTAATTCATCAAAGGCGCCGTAGATGAGCGAACGGCGGTCCATCTTCCTCTCGGTCGTGAAGAAGTCCACCATCAATATCTGGGTGGAAAGCGCCGAATACGACATCGGCCCGTTAGGGGTTTGAACCTGCGTGTTATTTATGCGGTTAAGCATAAAAACAGTGGTGTTCAATTCCTCGGCTATCTTCGCATCACTGAGATTGCCAATCTTTTTCTCGGCATACCGAATAGCAATAAATAATTCAGTTAGCTGTTCCGGGTCGTGGAACTCAACCCCAAGATGCTTGACATGCTCAATAAGAGCCATTACGTCGCTCACAGCATCAATTTTCTATGCGTTTTGCTGGTTGGGATACCACACCCCCTTGCAGACGCTTTGATAAAAGGAGTAAAACTGGTCAATGGCAGGTAGAGACAGCGAAAACAACAAAGCGCGACCGATATTTATAAGGTCATTTGCCGCGCTGGGCTGGAAAGTCCATCCAAACAAGAACTGGTATGCCTTCACGCAGGGCATATCTAATCGTGTTGTTGGGATTCTGATGGGCACGAAGATGAACCCCTTTCAAAGAGGAAAGCTTATCGGCACTATCAGAGCCGCGCTGGGTCAACAAGCAGCGGGAAGCGCGGACGAAAAAGAGAGTGGGAAGTCGGATTTGTTTGTGGATGCAGGCGGGAAATTCATCTACGTAGAAATAAAGTGGTTTGAGGGAACTATCGTTCTTTCAGACTGGCGTGAGAATCAAAGAGAGTGGCTATCAAAACACGGCAATGTAGACAATTATTACATAGCCGTGATGGTTGAGCCAACGCATAATGCGCGCAATACGCGGGTAAATAAGGCTGGATTTTTTCTCGTTCCCGCGAGAAAATGGATAGATGCACACACTATTACAAAGTCTATCCCCCTAACAGCCGAGTTGGGAAGGGGAGAAATAATCGCAGAAACGCACTGGGAAGCCTACCGGCTCACCAGCCCGGCCACACTGTCGCTAAAACACGGAGAATTGGGAATTCCCAATTCCCACCAGATATTTACAAACTAAGATGAATCACGCAAAATATCCACAGTCATTCCTTGAGAGTGCAGACCCGCACAGCTTCCTTGAACTTCTCACGGAACTTTATCCCAACACGACCTACTACAACAGGGCGAGGCTGAGCGGAGAATCCCAAGAAGCCTATACCCTGAGAATGGAAGCGGATAAGGAGTCGTGTTTCGCGCTAATGGCCTCAAACACACTGATTGCTGCCAACGGCGCGAGGGCTATGCAGATTGCGAAGATCGTAAGAACCGGATTGCATCTCGCCACAACGATGGCGAAGAAATCCGGCACACGGTCAGGGCGGCGCGAAACGTTCCTCGGCTGGTTGGAATTTATTGGATTCAACTACACCACCGACCCATCCGAGAGAACAAGATTAGTTAAGTTTTACCTTGACACCCTTCCATTACTTGAAGGGATTACCCAAAAGAAACTGTCAGATGAAGCAATAATAAATCTGCACAAGGATCAAGGGGACTTTGCCGCAAAGCACGTCCAACGCATTGCAAATGAACTGGTGGATGCATTAAACCGCCTGAACATGCTGGATGTGGGATCGGCGCAAAGAATCCTTGACGAGCTGGAGGATGAAAATCCAAACGCCAGCGAATTGGAGAGAGAGATTGGCGAAAAGATGCGAGTCGCTACATCGGGAAGTGCTCCACAGACCCTATCAGAAACTTCGGTCACATTTGCGGCTCCACAAGAGCCAGTAATAACACCTCCAGCGGCCTACACGCGAGACATTTCAAACACGCGGGTAAAGATAACAATTGAAGCGGAGAGAACTTTGCTCCCCCTTATTAGGCAGAAGTTGGGGGATTTGGGAATTGACATAGATTCGCTAAGGATTATTGAATGAACACACAACAAAACGAAGATAAGACGTGGACGTGTGAGTTTACGCACAATGGCGAGAAGTGGTCTGTTACCTCTGTCAATAAGAAAGAAGTGGAGGCTGCCGCCCTTGGGATTCGGGATGCGTTAAGAGTAGCCGAGTGGCTGGCAAGGAACAAGCAGAATGCCTGACGAACAACTGAAATACGGGAACGTGATACAGATAGGCCCAATCACCATTGAGGTAAGGGGCAACAACGAAAAGATTGTCGAAGGGGTTACATCAATCGTCGAGGCAATTGCTCAAAAAGCACTGGTGATGACCAATGCGCAATTGACAATTGGCGAAGCTATACAAGATGGGCAGAAAAATGGGGAAGGATAACTGTATCGTTTGCGGGCGTGAGACAAGCAATAAGACCATCTGCGACCGTTGCAAGAAGAAGCCAAGAAAATCTCTTAAGAGACTAACTCGTTACTATCGTCTCTCGCGCCTTGCGGTAACAACGGCGGTAACGGAACAAGGTATCTTAATAGGGCGGCTTGAGGATAGCAAATCGCAGTTTGCTCAATTGGAAGCCTCGACCCATGTGCTTATCAAGGTTGTTCAGGACAGTATGGCCGAGCTAACATTCGGATCATATGGGCTTGAGAGAAAGAAAGACATGATCGAGGCCATAGCGAATATCCTCGCGTTCCTTGAAAAAGACCGTAAGAAGTGTCAGGAAATACCTTTCAAATAGGAGAGAAAAGCCGCCCGCAAAGGCGGTTTTTTTATTTATGGGATATCCAATACTCGTTTTCGCCCCTCAAGGCACACCCCTCACCCCGAAGGCTTTTGAAGTCGCAAGCGCGGCGCAGGCCAAATACGGGGTCATACTTGCTACGCAGACACCAGCAAGCCCAGCATTCCGTGTCCCTGTCAAAAGTGGGGAATACATCAAAGGGAGGGCTGTTACAGCGAGGGGCCTTGAAGACGAAGATGGATTCGTGTTAGATGACATGAATAGCCTGCCACCCGGGTTAATTCGTGATTACACCAAAGAGGTGGAAGTTGGGCAAGTAATCGCCCTTGAGTTTGAATAAGGAGAAACAAATGGGAAGTCTAGTAATTGTTACAGGACGGCTGGCTAATGCGCCAGAAATGCAATACACCGATACGGGTGACGCGTTTGTGAGGTTCACCGTTGCATCCGATTACAGAGCGAAGCAAGGTCAGGAATGGGTTTCAAGAACAGAGTGGTGGCGCTGCACAATGTTTGGCAAACGCGCAGAGGCGTTTAACGAATTCGGAGCAAAAGGTGGTGTGATTAACGTTCAGGGGAAAATCACGGTTGACCATGAAACAGGGTCGCCAAAAGTGTTCAATGACAAAGAAGGCAATGCGCGGACTTCGCTTGAGATGGTTGTGAGCGACTACACCTATTTCGGCCAGACCGCGAAGAAGAGCGCTCAGCAGGAGAGTGAGGAATGACACCAGGACGGGTAGGATACGAAGCTTACAAAAAATACATTTTTGATACTCAGAAATGGACCGTTCTCCCATGGGAAGAGATATTGGAGTTTAAGAGAGAGGGATGGGAGGCCGCGGCAAAAGCCATTGAGGGGAATCTGACATTCGTTCCAGTGGCTGAAAACGCGGATGAGGAGCGCGGAGAATGAGAGGGATTTTGGCGAAGGTGTTTGCGTTTTTTGGTCTTGGTGCGGCTGGTTACGCTATCCTTAACCATTTCGTAAATCAGGCCATCATTGACAGCAAGGTTACGCCTGAGCAAGCAGGTGTGCTGGCTGCGCAAAGACAAGCCAATGAGGCATTCCTTCCAATCATCTTACTGCTTATTGCTGCGCTAATACTCATAGTCGTTATCTCAAGCGCAGGAAAGGCAGCGGGGAAGAAATTTGACCGAGACAAGGCACAGATTGAGCTTGAGAGAGAAAAGCAGAAATACCTTGCTGGCGTAGAGGAGGATGAGAGAAAGCAACTTCAATCTCCGAGAGCGAGATCAAGAGTAGAATCCGATAAGCACATAAACTTATGAGATGAAAGAGTCGGAGCTGGCAACAAGAATTCAAGCGTTTCTGGACATGCACCAGACCAGCGCCGACGTTGTGCGAATAGATAACAACGGGGGCGGGACGGCAAAGGCTTATCTCGTCCCCGTTGGAAATACTACCCTTGCGAAGGTGCGAAGGCTGAGTGATGACATTGCGCGCGCAATTGGGAGCACTGGCGTAGAAGCAAACAACGAAGGCACGAATATCGTTCTGTCTATTCGCACAAAAGACAAGCCGGAATCTCCCAGTCTTGACGAAATCCCCCCGCCAGAATCCCCTTACACCGCAACCATAGGCGTAGAGGAAATGACGCGGCACCCTGTATACCTCAATTTTGGGAAATCCCAAAACGCTCATATTCTGGTAGCGGGGATGAGCGGGTTTGGCAAAACGATGATGATACAGACCATCTGCATGTCTCTGGCCACGTCAAACAGAATTTCGCAAACCGGATTTGTGATTCTTGACCCAAAGGGGAATTACGCATTTGCAGAGGCGATGTCCTCTCGCCTTCTTTTTCCAGTTTCAAGAGACATAGAGAGCGGAGAGAGTGCAATAAAGAGATGCGTTGAGGTAATGAATACCAGGCTCAAGTCCGGGGCATCTTCGCACCTGCCTCACATCTTCATTGTCATAGATGAAGCGTGGGAATGGAATGCCAAGAGCGATGTCATCAGAGCCGGGCTGACAGAGATTGCATCAAAGGGCAGAGAGGCGTGTTTCCATCTTGTCATAGGGACACAGAAGCCGACCGCCACCGCTCTTGAATCGCTGCTAAAGGCGAACATTCAAATTCGCATTGTGACGAAGGTTGGAGATGCCAGAGAAGCCTCAACCGCGACGGGCATTCCAAACTCAGGCGTAGAGAAGATAGCCAATCCTGGCGAATTCCTTGTTCTCACGCCAACAGGACAAATAAAGGTGATTGGGGCGATGGTTGAATTAGACGACGTTGCTCCTCCACCGGCTTTAGAGATTGAGGAAACAGAGCCACCCGCCCTGCCCCCCATTATTCAAGTGGCAGAGGTTGAGAAGTGGCTTGCCGAGAACGAAGAAGCCAAAGAGGTAGTAGGGCGGTGGATATGCGGGAGAAATCCTGCTATCACTAATAACGCAATAGCTACTGCCATTTGGGGAAGCAAGAATAACGCTGATCGCCAAAGGCAGATTGATAGATGGAGATCAGGAAATGACGCTTCCAACGGACAATGATAGAAAACCACTAGGAATAAAAAATTACGGGTCTATCCCGCATCTTCCAAATTCACGCATAGGCCCAGGCGACCATTCATGTTCCGAGGGGCAGGCGAGAATAGCCACACAGAAAACGAGAGACCAGTTCGACCGCGTAATCATTCAGGAAAAGCTGGATGGGTCAAACGTAGGGATAGCGCGAATTGGAGAATCCGTAATTGCTATCACACGAGCAGGGTATCTTGCCCACACTTCCCCATACAAACAGCATCACGTCTTTGGCGAGTGGGTATCGGATAACGCAGAGAGATTCCTTAATGTTTTGGAAGATGGGGAGAGGCTTGTAGGCGAGTGGTTGCTACAAGCACATGGCACGAGATACTATCTCACCCGCGAGCCGTTTGTGGCGTTTGACATCATGCGTGGGGATCGAAGGCTCGTATTCTCCGATTTCCACGACAGAATTGGAATGTCTTTCAATATTCCAGCTTCAGCAATTTATCAAAGTGCTGTATCAATTCATGACGCCGAAATATTCTATGGGCAATATGGCTTTTACGGCGCCGCTGATCCTATCGAGGGATATGTATGGCGGGTGGAAAGAAATGAGGTAGTCGGAAAGGGAAAGCGGGAATGGAGAGTAGATTTCCTGGTGAAGTATGTAAAGCCCGACAAGGTGGACGGCAAATACCTTCCTGAAATAAGCGTTAATCCCCCTGTATACAACTCTTTCGCGGAGTTGGAGAGTTGGAAAGAAAGATTTAAATTGGAGTAAGCACATGAAAACGATTTGGGTAGTAACCAAAGGGCAACATGACGACTACGAGATAAAGGGCATTGCCGGCACAAAAGAGAAAGCTGACATTATTTCTCTCGGCTTTGAGGACAGGAATGATCCGCTCCCAATGGAGATTGACAAATACTACGATAAGTGTCTTGTAATTAAAGAGAGAAATAAACGCCCATTCAAACTATTCTTTTTTGACCATCAAGAGTTTCTAGTGCAAAGACTCGAATGCGATGAAGAATATCCAGACACGGCACAAATAATCTGCTCGGAAGATGACTACAAAGAGGTCATCGTCTGGGCAAAAGCGCGGTTTGAAGCAGGGAAGCTTGCCGATAACCTGCTAAGAATCTGGCGGCACAAAGGGGACGCTGCTTTCGAGAGAAAGATACAGCAATTGGGAATTCCCAAGAAAACTAAGAAGAAGGGTTGAAATACATCCTTCTTTTTTTGTAACCTAAACACACGATGAATAAAACGTCTATTGCTTATTCGGACTACATCGAAGAGCAGAACATGCCAAATGAGCATCTCATCTGCAAGAGAGAAGGGCCAATAATCCCAACAGGGGCCAGAGGCGATGATGGGAAGGCCGTCAGAATTCCCCATTCGGGATTTGTCTATGACAATGTTGAATACACATTGGTTGGGTTTGGCAGGTTAGACAAGCCCATTTATTCCATCCCGTCAGACATTGAAAAAGAAGCACGGAAGATGTTAGGAAATGCGGCGATGTTTCAGTTCACAGCAGATAGAAAGATGAGCCTGTCAACAGCCCTTAAGAAAACTCCGTGGAAGGAAATCAAGGAAGAGATTTCACGCCTGCGCGCGACCGGGAACTATGGACCAGTTCAGGCATTTGATGCCGCGCTGCAACCAGCCGAGGAACAACCAGACGATGACGACTTCGGAGCATACTAATGAGTGATAAGGATGGCGGGAACGTAAGCGTTCTCAACGAGCGCATGATGCTGGGCTGGCACGTGGCGAATCCGGGTCACCAGCACCAATACTCGCTTGACGGAAAATTGGGCGACCAGTTCGCAAAGTCCGCGTGGGCCGCGCTTAGAAAGCTAAACTCGGCGTCCTACACCATTCCTCAAGTTGTTGAGTTGATGAGAAAGAACGGGATGCCGGACACTTCTCCCGACAAATTTCAAGCAGAGATTCTTAGCCCGATTGAGAAGTGGGGAATGCCAGACCCGATAACGACCTACAACCTGCTTAATGAATTGTGGCAGAGACGGGAAGGTGTATCGCTGATTGATCTATACAGAGATCAAATTCTCTCTGGAAAGATTACGCCTCAGCAGGCAGCGGAGAAGATAGCCGTCAGCACCGCGCTCATGTATGCGGAGCAGGCACAAATTACGTCAACGGATACATGGGGTGGTGAGGTCGCACGGCTTCAACATGAGGCAATGGTGAAGATGTCTAACGATGGAAAGTCACCCCGCTTCCCTGCTGACATTGGACTGCTTAGAGATAAATTCAAGCGCGGCATTATCCCCGGCATTACTGCGCTTATGGCTGATACCGGAGCGGGCAAATCCATCTTTCGCCTCATGGTGGAACATGCGTGGGCTAAGGATTGTGGACGCAAGGTCTTATCGGCTATTACAGAAAGCTCCATGACGTTTGAGAGAGCGCGAAGGCTATGCCAACTTCAAAAAAATCTCTCATTTGATGATGTCGTATGGGGAGAGTGGTCACCGGCATACGACAAAATTCTGGCAACACCTTATGAATCGGGTGGGTCCGTCCACTATGTTGAGGCCAACGGAAAGGATTTAGCCTGGCTGATGGCAGTGGCAAACGGGAAAGACATTGTTATAGACCTTGTTCACGACATTCGTTATGACTCATTCAGAATCCCTGGCATTAACGACGTGAAGGCCGAAGAGATGGCCTTATCCGCACTGGAAGGATATTGCACAAAGTGGCAGGCACAAGTGTTCCTCACTGTGCAAACCGATAAAGCCAGTCGTGTTTCATCACGGCAGGGCGATACGGTTCTGAACGCGGCCAACGCAAAGGGGAACAGCGCATACGAAGGAAAGGCTCGCCGGTTCTTGACGATGCAGAACAAATACGCGACCGAGGCCGGAGAAGTGCGGATAGAAGAGGATGACGTTAATTTGCAGTGGAGAGCAGATCAACGGATTCCCATGGGGTATATGACCATCCAGAAAAACCGAGACGGTGGGCTGGGGAGATTCCCATACTACATGGTGCCGGGGATGTTTCTTTTAAGAGGGATCCCCACTCTTCCTACCGGCCAAATAAGCAAGATATACGACCCATATCTTCCAAAAACAAAGAAGCTGTGAGAAAGATTCATTCCCGTTCTTCCAAAAAGTATAAAGAGACAATTAGGTCACAAGCCGGAATTGAGTTAAACCTTCTTGATATTCTTGCGAGGGGGGGATACGTGTTCGCGGGTGACAAGACACTTGCGGAAATTCTTGTATACGATGAAGTTGCCTACGGGATTGTTGTGCGCCTGGGCGCGGCAAAACTCGTAAACAGGCTAATACACTACCATGAGCGACGTAAGGAGGCCGTGCAAAGGGGGATTACCCCTGCCAACGAACTGGCGAAGCTTGCCGGAGATAAAGCCGGACCCAACAACTCATCCCGGAAGAACCCATTACAGATCGCCCTGCCCCTTCCAGCCAATCGGAGGGAAGGATGGTGGCAACTACAACAGGCTCTACATACAGCCTAACGGCCCCAGCGCAAGGATCTGGTGCCAACACTGTGATGCGTTCCAATGGATTGAGGAAGAAGGGGGAACGAATGCGCCAAAAGGACGAAAGGCTAAAGAGCCGCAATTTTTGGGAATTCCCAAAGTTGATTTAGTCATTCAGATGGCCGCAGCGTTAAACGGGCGTCACAAATACTTTACTGGGCGTGGCATCTCGGAAGATGTCATAGATGAGTATTTGCTGGGATGGAACGACAAGCTAAAAAGATATTCCATTCCGAACTTCGTAGACGGGACGCTCTGGGCTATCCAATACAGAGCGTCGGAGAAAGGACAAGAGATGTGGGGGAAATACATCTCAGAAGAGGGTGGAAGAAACAGAAACCTGTTTAACACGCGGATTATTGCCCCTTCCCTGCCCTACATCGTCCTGACAGAATCACCATTGGACTGCCTGGCAATGAAATCTAAGGGATTCCCGTGTATAGCAAAGTTTGACGGGAATCAGGGACGGGGAGCAACGTGGGAAAAAGAATGGTCAAAGCGATTGAAGGGCATTGCGGAAATTATCATCGTTCCGAATAATGATGACGCGGGAGATTTAATCGCAAAATCCCTTATGGAGAATGTGCCAAGAGCGAGAGCCGCGCGGCTTCCAGAGGGCATAAAGGATTTAACCGACCTTATTGTGAAACACGGCGATAACGCGCAGAGAGAAGTCAGAAATGTAATCAGCGCCCCGCCAATACTTCAAGGATAAATAGCATGGCAAATGTGACCAACGCTTATACGATTACCGACAACGATGGAGTTGCGAGAAAGATACCAGGCCATAGCAACAGGATATATCTTGCAAAATGGCCCAACAAGGCAATAGAGGTGCTTGTCTATACCGAACAGCAATCTGGAGAAGACCCGTCAGACCGTATCCATCTATTAATTCATGCCGGACAAGCCCAAAGAGGATGGTTAATGAATGTAGAGGATGCAGTGTCTATCATTGCTGGATTAAGTGCAGCAATAGAACAAGTAATCGTGAGGGACATCCCCGTTAAACCAGTTGAAAATTTCCAAAAAGAGGGCTAACGAAAAATAGTTGTTGGCGGGTGGGTTGAACCAGTAAAAGCAAATAAGTAATGTGAGAGAGCGGCTTGAAAAAGTCGCTCTCTTTTTATTTTTCACTATGGATTTTAGATTTAGCGACTACGCTATGGACATTGGCGGGCCTGGCACAATTGCAAGCCGCCTAAACGCAAACTACAACGCGCTTGACAGCTTGATGCACGACCCATTTGGGATGGGAGCGATGGCTATTTACACCGGGTTCGGGTGTGCCGAGATGCAGAAGGGCATGGACCTCGGAAGAATTGAGCGGCTGCTTGGGCATCCTCTGACAGACAAAGAGATGAAGGCGCTTGAAGCCAACTCACTCAATGCTCACTATACGGATTTAAGAATCGCCAGAGCAATGTGGAGAGCGGTTGGGCATCTTGAACCCATAAAAAAGGGGATGAAGTTTCTTGACCCATCCGCTGGTTCAGGGTTCTTCTTCTCTTCCATGCCGGGATGGATCACAGATCTGACATCAGAGCGGACAGAGATTGACATCGACCCCTTCGCCACGCGAATCCTCAAGGCAATTCACCCAGAAACAAAGGTTCTGGAACTTCCATTTCAGGATGCAAAGATAGAGGACGAATCGCAGGACCTGGTAATTACCAATGTCCCATTTGGGGACTATGGCGTTTACGACCCGACACTGCCCAATTTCGTTACCGCAAGCATTCACAACTACTTTATTTGCAAGTCTCTCAACCTGCTGAGAGATAGGGGCTGGCTGGCAGTCATTACCAGCCGGTTCACGCTTGATTCAAAGGATACGCGGGTAAGAGAGTGGATTGCTGACAGAGCGCGGCTGGCCGCGTGTGTGCGCCTTCCAAACACCACATTTCAGGGAATAGCCGGAACGCAGGTAGTAACCGACATTCTTTTCTTTGAGAAGGTAGACGGCGGGACGATCAACCGCGATTGGGTAGAGACTGAAATTGTCAAGCTGGACGAGAAAGAGGCACGAATCAACCGCCAGTATGTCCAGTTTCCGAAATACATGCTCGGAGAGCCAGTCATAGCCGAGCATGGCATGTATGGGAGAGACCAGTGGACGCTGGAAACAAGGAGCGGAATTGGTGAAATTTCTTATAGTGCATTTGCCAGGCTAACGGAGCAGCTCAAGGCATTCTCATTTGTGGAGGGAAAAGAAAAAGCGCAAGTCGTAAAGCCAAAGGATGTTTGGGATATTCCAGACCCCGATGGCCGCGTAGATGCCCTCAAAAGCATCCACACAGCGTTTAAGAGGCTTCTAGAGGTGTATTCCGAGGGATTAGAGGCCAAAGACAGCCAACACGTCTTAAACACGCTGTATGACGCCTACAGAGGCAAATACGGTCTCATCTCGGATAAGAAAACGGAGAAGATGATGGTTGGGAATCATTATTACTCCAGTTTGAAGGCGTTGGAGGTGGATGGAGAGAAGGCGCCGCTGTTCTTTAAGAACACAATCAACCAGCAAGTGGTCATTCCAGAGAACCCAACGGCAGAGGAAGCACTTGCCATTGCCTTGCAGGAAAGAGGGCGATTGGACATTGCGCGCGTGGCTGACCTTCTGAAGGTGGATTCGGAAGAGGCAATCATTCTCCTGAACGGGAGAATATACAAGACACCAGACGGAAGCTACGAATTAGCCAGCCAATATCTTTCTGGAAACATCAGGAAGAAGATACTGGAAGCGGAGCGAGCCGGATTAACCGATAACGTTAACGCGCTCAAAGCGGTGATGCCGCGCCCACTGGATGCGGATGAGATATTTATCCAGATCGGAGCAGCGTGGATACCGACATCAGTCATCAAGGACTTCCTTGACATGATGGGGCAGGACAGCAGGGGAAATGCACGAGTAGAGTATTCAAGAAAAATAGGGACGTGGAGTCTAGCGCGAAGCTGGACTGCAAACTCCATAGCGGTATCACACACCTGGGGAACGACGTGGATAGACCTTTACGAACTCACGGAAGACCTGCTCAACCAAAAGACGACAATCATCTACGACCGAGTGGACGACAAGAGCGTCGTCAATAAGGAGCGGACCATCGCCGCGCAGATGAAGCAGGAGGAGATACAACGGGAATTCCAGAAATGGGTATGGCGTGACGAAAAAAGAAAGGAGCTGCTATGTCACATCTACAACACGACCATCAACATATGGGCGACCCAGAAGATAGATGCCGGCTTTATCACCCTGCCGGGGATGGCCTCTGAGCTTACTCCAAGAGATTATCAGAAAGATGCCGTAGCCAGAGGGTTCTTTGATAAGAATCTGTTCCTATGGCATCCAGTCGGGTTTGGGAAAACGCTCACCACAATCATGGCCTGCGCCGAGCAGATAAGAGTTGGTATCTCTCGAAAGGTTCTCATCACCTGCCCGATTAACACAATTGGGCAATGGGTGGCGCAAATAAACGATGCCTATCCGGGCATGGAAGTTTTGTGGGGAGAAGCGAACTCGTTTACCCCGGCGAACAGAGCAGAATTTCTGAGCCGGATAGCGACGATGGACAAGGGCTTTATCGTCATTCCTCATTCCAGCTTTAAGCTGATTCCCCTTGACGCTGCCTTTGTAGAGGACATAGTTTCAGGAGAGATTAACGACCTTAGATTTTCTCTGACCGAGAACGGTATTGGCTATGCGATAAAAAAGAGAATACAGAAGATGATCCAGTCGAAAGAGGCAAAGCTAAAGAACATGGCTTTTGTCAAACGCGACGATGGGTCAATCATTGAGTGGGGCCAGCTCGGGGTGGACGCTCTTGTGGTGGATGAGGCGCACGAGTTCAAGAATCTTGAACGGATGAGCCGGATTACCAACGTGGTTGGGTTATCCAACTCCGCAAGTGAAAAGGCTTACGACCTGCTGATGAAAGTGCGGTTCATGCAGGAAAAGGGAAAGAGAATCATCTTCCTGAGCGCAACACCTCTTTGCAACTCCATTGCCGAGTTGTTCACATGGCAGAAGTTTCTCGCCGAGGGCCAGCTTCGCGCCAGCGGGCTTGAGATATTTGATACATGGGTAGGGACGTATGGAAAGAAAGAGAACACCGTAGACATAAAGCCGGATGGCTCTGGTTTCAGAGTTGTCACCAAGTTTACGGGCTTCCACAACCTCCCGGAGTTAACCGCGATGGTTGGTCAATTCTTCCATGTAGTTGGAAAGGACAAAATCACTGAGGGGATACCTACGCTTGTCACCAATGAGCCAATCATGGTAGCTGCAACAGCTACATCATGGTTGAGAGAATTTACACAGGAGTTGGCGGTCAGAGCAGACCTTATCCATCAGGGAAGGCCGCGGGACGATAAGGACAACATGCTGGTCGTGGTTGGGGATGGAAGAAAGGCCGCGCTAGACCCGCGTCTCATTGACCCATTTAACGAACCAGATGCAAGTGGGAAGGCGTCAATGCTTGAGCAAATCGTAGCATTGATATATGAGTCTACTGAGGCAAACAAATCTAGCCAGCTTATCTTTTGTGACCTGGGGACGCCAAAGAACAGAATGGAGGATGAGGAGGAGGGCGAGGAGGAGGTATTCACGGATGTATACAACTCCATCAAGGCAAACTTAATCAGCGCGGGAGTGAAGGAACAGGAGATTGTCTTTGCCCATGAAGCAAAGACGGCCACACAAAAGAAAGTTTTGGTTGACAAGATGAACGCCGGAAAGATACGGGTGTGCATCGCATCAACAAAGAAGATGGGGCTGGGGACAAACGCGCAAGAGCGTCTTGTAGCGATTCACAACCTTGATTGCCCGTGGAGGCCGGACCAGCTTGAGCAAAGAAACGGGAGAGCGGTTAGACCTGGGAACACAAACAAGAATGTATTTATCTTCAACTACGTCACAACAAACTCTCTGGATGGGTTCGTGTGGCAATACATTCTTTCCAAAGCACGGTTCATAGACCAGTTTACAAAGGCTGGGGTAACAGCGCGGTCTGCTGGGGACATCGGGGAGATGGTCGTAACCGCCGAGCAAATGAAAGCCATTGGGAGCGGGAATCCGCTGTTGATGGAGGAAGTGCGGCTGGCAAACGAATTGGCAAAGCTGGAACAAGGCCAGGTTTCCTACGAAAGAGGGATTGCACGGCTGAGAGCCAGCATCCAGACGATACCGGCCAACATCAAGCGGGCAAAAGAGCAGGTAGTCGTTAGTCTCAAGTTTGATGCCTATTGGAACAGCGTAAAGGACGAGCCATTTCAGATGACGCTAAACGGAAGAACGTTTACGGAATATGGGAAGGCCGGTGACTATCTCAATGAAGTTGTCCATTCACATATGCTCGGATGCAGCATGTCGAATAAGACCGAAACCAAAGAGGTAGGCACATACAAGGGATTTGCCATTCTAGTAAAAGGTTTTGCCAGCGCAACAATACCGCCAGAGGTGTATGGGAGCAGGGACGATTATCGCTTCGCCTTTGAAACAGGGAAAACCGGGGTAGCGACGATGAATTCTTTGAGCTATCGCCTCAAATCATTTGGCGCAAATGCCGAAAGAGAAAAAGAGACGATAAGGAAAGAGGAAGCGGAGCTGGCTCTGTGCATGACCGAAGCGGAAAAGCCATGGGAATACGCGGAGAGATATGCGGATGGGAAGCAGAAGCTGGTGGCTATCAGGCTCAACATCGCTAAGTGGGATGACATGACGGACAAAGAGAAAGAAGCAGCTTTGCCCGCCCAGGTGGAAACGCGATCATTCGAGGAAACGCTGGACATCATCAAAGCCCATCTTGATGTCATTCCACCCCCTGTCCCACAACCAAAAGAGAAAGAGGTTGAAGTGAAACAAATTGTCTGGGACGTCCCACTGGTTCAAATGAGCTTGTTCTAGGAAGATTGGGAATTCCCAAAAATATCAGTAAACGAGAGGCCCCTTGCAAAAGGGGTCTTTTGTTTTGTAAAACAAAGAGATGAACAAAACGGACATCAGAGGGAGCTTTATGGCGCTCAGCGCGGTAAACGATGTGCCATATCACCAATTCAGCCGGACAGACGGACGGCCAATGTCTTTGCCCGAAATCGTGGGGATGAAGCTGGGATACGCGTGGGTAGAGCACACAGGAGAAAGGAGCCTGAGAAGAGATGTAAGGCTTGAGTGGCTTTGCGAGATGACAGGCCGCGAGATTCTCACAACCGGCGCGGTCGCGGAAGGAATAACCGCATGGAACACGCTAAACGACTACGAGCTAAAGGCGCTTCTTGTGGTAATCGAAGCATTTCCCAGTGAAGTCATTGGGTGGTTAAAAGAGTTGGAGGAAATGATGAAAACAGCAACCGTTACAGAGGTGACGTTTGTGCAGCCCTACAAGGTGGGAACTATCGTTCCAAAACGGCTGGCCGATGCAATTGAGGATGCACTTAACCCTAAAAAGATTGTGATAACCGAAGGGGAGCTAACCATTCACCTGAAGGTGGATGACGACCTCAAAAAAACACAAAACAGGGTTGAGAAAAAAATCAATGACCTGATGCGGAATGAACTGCGTCTCTCTCGCGGAGTTTTGATAAAGGAGCAACCATGCTTGGAGAAAGAGCCACCCTCGGCCTGAACTTTGGAAAGACTGCTCTCTACACGGCGAGGTTTACCGGGGAAAAGAAGAAGGCATCCAGAGAGCTAAAGGGCATTAAAGACTTCCTGATGGCGGCAGATGTCACGGATGCAAAGACAAATCAAGTCCTCGCCGATCACCTGTGGCTGGCAATCCCCATAAAGAAATCCAGATTGATTGGAAAAGGAGATTTATTTGAGTTTAGGGCAAAGGTCACCATGTATATGAACAAAGAGGAAGGGGGAATAAAGCACGGCCTAAAAGGCTTGCAGGAGATAAAGATAAGGGAGAAATGCGAAACCTCATTAAGTGGCAGCTTATCAATGAACGGGGAAGGCGCTCAGAGCTGAGTGGAGAAAGACTTGACGAGCCTCTCGATGAATCCGTTGAGATGCACGAGGTCTTTGTCAGCCGAGACATGGTAAGAGCATGGCCAGAGGACAGAAAGAAACTTATCTTCCACCACTACAACATGGTCATCCTCAAACAAAGTGAGCACAAGGTAGCCACATCAAAAGGAAACAGGGCAATTTTAGCTAAGAAGCTGATTGCACGATATGGCAAAGCAAGCATTCAGGAATGGCTGGATGGGCTTGGCCTCAAATACAGATTGGAGTTATCACAATGGGATTAACAAGAGAAGACATAGCCGCAAAGTTTAGAGAACCATTTCCTGACGACGAAGTTGAGTTTCGTCCGGGGACAGTAGCAAAAAGCAGAGAGAAGGCACTGGTCTTTGCCTATCCAACCGCGCGCGGAGCGCAGCGTCGCCTTGATGAAACGGTGGGTGTGTTCAACTGGCAAGCCAAAATTGAAAATCCACAAGCGGGGAGTTACCTGGCCGGTCTTGCGGTGCGCGACCCGGAAACAGGGGAATGGGTGTGGAAGTGGAACGGCGCCAGCGCCACGGATATTGAACCCGTCAAGGGTGGAATCAGCGACGCCCTAAAGCGGGTGGCCGCGAATGGCTGGGGCATTGGCGCGTATTTCTACGACCTCCCGGACATCTGGGTGGACGTGATCGCAGAAGATAAGCTTCCAAAAGAGGAGAAATACAGCGGGAAATACATTCGATTTGAGACCGGCAAAGGGCCGGACAAATTCACAGGGTATTTCAGACGCCCAATCCTGCCCGCAAAATTCAGACAGGATAACCAGCCTGAGACGAAGAAATCCGTTGTAGAGGATAAAAAGGAAACTGAACAGCCAGAAACGAAGGAAGAGGGGAAGCAACCAATGAGTCACAACACAGCATACGATTGGAAAGGAACGAAGGTGACGACGGCAGGGGAATTGATAAAGGCTTTGATTATGGATAAGACCGGCAACGCCCAGAACAAAGCCTTGATAGAGAAGGTCAAAGAAATGGGCGGTGCCAAGAAGCCCTTTGCCGAAATTGCACAAACAATAGCCAGCATGGAGTTTGAAGCGGCTAAGAAAAGAACTGGAGCGGTAGAAAGGGAAACGGAGAACCCCTTTTAATAAGAGATCAATCACTATACAAAAGAGAGATAGGCTTTTATCTCTCTTTTGTTAAAATCGATTACATGAGCAAATTTCTTGTTTCTTATAAAGTAGTAGAGAACGGAAGGACGATTCGCCAGGCAGATCGAACAATTACGACGAAGAACGAATTTCCATCAAGCGAGGAGCTTGAGGGTCTTAGGAGAGAGATAAAAGACCTGGAGAGTAAAAAGGCAGAAGTCGTTTTTATTTCAACATCAAAATTGTCGGATAAATAATCAGGAACGTAGCCATAGAACTCTATGCTATGGCGATTTCAACTAAAAATATAAATTGATGGTATCAACGAAGCCGCGATCATAACCTTAAAGTCGTTCATTGTTGCAAAAGAAACCATCTGACGCCACCCGCCTAAATTCTTTCACCCCACAGACCATTACGCAAACAGGGAATCCAGCGCCCATCTTTGAGAACACCAAACCCAATATTCCATTCCGGCATTGTGTTGATGTTCATCTCCTTGTAAGCGACTTTCTCCGACTGGGCGAGACATCCGTTATCAACAACAGTAAATTTATTGTCATCACTCATGCCAACAGCGCAATGATGTTGGTGGTGAGTGATGATATGACACTGATACTTTGCGGCCAGCCTTCTTCCAATCTTCAACTTATCAATTGAGTATTGGTATTGGTGAACAACACGCCACTTTCCCGTTGGCGTATTAACATCCATATAGTTTCTGTCCGTCGTGAATACCCTGTCCTGATGCGCTCCTGGCGTGATTGTCTTAGCCAGAGACGCCATGCTGGACTGCCCATCCAGCTTCCTAAAAAACCTTTCGTCGTGATTCCCCTTCATGTAATACAGGTTATCAAACGTCCCCAGCAGATATTTGAATATCTTTCGGGCCGCTTCTTCCTCTTGGGAATACGAGACCTCAAGCCCGCTGGGTGTCCATGAGGAGAACAAATCCATGTTGAACAAGTCGCCAGCGATGATGACGTTTGGGACTTGATACTTATCACCCATCTCGGCGATCTTCCTGATTAGCCTGTGCTGGGTGGTCACAACATGAATGTCACCGGCAATGACAGCATCGCCCTTAATGGATAGAAGCTGGGGAAGCGCCTTCGCAGGAGATGGGTGGTAGCCAGAGCGAATGTAAGTGCCACGCGCTGCGTCTTTGGTAATTCCCAATGTTTTGCCTATCTCAGAGAATGAAAGGCCAGCGTCATGAAGTGCAACTACTTTCTTTTCTATTTTTATTGAAGCCATATCGATGTTCCCTTGTATCCTAAGAGGAAATCATTGATTGGGATTCTCTTGCTCCCACCATCAACATCAAGAGAGTCATGCACCGTGACAAAATGCTCATCTATCGCCAGAACAAGGATGTAAACATCTTTCTTGCGATGCTGTATAGGCCCCAGGGGTCTAATGGGATAATACTTAACCCACGCAATAAACGGCGGCTCAGGAAAATACTTGATGCCGGAAGCAACGTTTATTCCGTCTTTCCGCAACGCCATCCCCACCAGGTCGGGAGTAGCGTAGTTTTCCAAAGGCGCACTCGATTGAATGCCACGGAATTTAGCAAGAAGGTGAATGGACCAATACCCGCCATCCTTTTCAAATACCCTGTCAAGTTTCTCAAACGGAGGAGAAACCCACGGAATCATGGACGGCGTATATTCCAAGTCGTGTATCTCCGCGCCCGAATTGACATGAACGTAAAACGGAACAAGGACACGATAGAAATCGCCTACATGCTCATCCAAAGTGAATACACTGCCGCGGGGAAGAATGCAGTTGCTTGGGCCATCTTTTACTAACTTCCCACTTGCCCCACCCGGATGCGTTATTTTGATATTACTCAAACCATACCTCTACTGGTCTGTTTAATCCATTTGTAACTGGTGGCTTAACGTAGGAAGAACCATACAGGGCAACAGTAGCATTTGGAATAAAGATGCACATCCCGCCATTCTGTGAGGATGAAGGGCTTGCTTCCAGAGAGCAGCGGGCAGAGGAGGCAAATAAAACAATACCCTCGCCACGCACAACTTGAGTTACACCACCCTTAAGCAAACAGGTGGACATGGCTATTCCCGTGCAAAGCCCGCCGTTTTGTGAGGGAGATGGGATAGCTTCGTATCTGCAATGTGACATAGCTATTCCGATACACACACCATCTCCATACACGATGGGTGCAGAGGTAACAGTTACCGGAACGTTAATGGAGAAGTCGTTTGAAGCATAGGGCGCGGCCATGAGCGGCGTAATGGTGATCGTAGCCGTCCCTGGCCCTACAATGTTTACCGTCGCGTTTGTGCGCGAGAATGAGACCACCGACCCCTGCGGAAGGGTATGCGATGTCAGATTGGGGAAAGAGCCGGAAACTACCGTGCTTGCCCCGCCATTTACCCTAGCCATCACAAATACAGGGTCGGCACAAGGCGGCAATGCCTGAGCTATGTCATCGTCAACAACTGTAATTGTCAGCGCCCCGCCTGCCGTGTATCCGCTTCCCGATGAGATGGTGAACACTAAGGGCGTGTTTGCCCCGTTGTTATTGGGTGGTTTCGTAACAGATAGCAATTGCGGATGCTTACTTCCAGCAGGGAATGTAACCGTCCCCGTTGTCCAGCCCCCAATATCAGCAGAATTGCCCGATGTCAGGTTAACGGTAACGGTCAAACTGGCCGCGGGTGCCGCGCTAATCAAGACAGGGATGAGAAACGGAGAACTACCGCAATTCTCGCGCATGGTAAACGCAGTAACGGGGAATTGAACAGTGATACCAGCCGTGAACTTAAATGAGGCTCGTTCCACCGGATAGGACGGACTGGCAACAATCTGTGTTTTTAGACGAACAATCTGCCCACTTAACGCACTCCACGATGGAGAACCCGTCCACGTTACGGACGCCTCTGTGTTATCTCCCGTAAAAGCATTAGATTGGGAAATCCCAAATCCAGAAATCTCAGTCCCGTTCACATCACACAAGGCAAACTTGATACTACTTGTGCCAGGTGCTTTTGCATTGATAAGCAATCCGTTTACCCCAGCAGGAAGCATAAAGGCTTCGCTCGTGGTCGTAACGTTGCTCATAGACTTCAAGGTAATCAGCCCATGCCGTCGCCCCTTTGCCTTATGGATGTAGTTGTGATAATCGGGCGCGTTGTGGTCATGATCGCCTTCATACCCGGAATACAGAAATATCTCCTCGGTTGTGCCTATTGGTATAGTCAACGGGGTGGAATAGATTAGGGCATCTGCTGACCCTACTGCGCCAGGTGCAATAAAGACCGGCACAAGTGTCGCGTCATTTTGAGGTGTCTTAAACGTCCCTGTCAGTGCTCTGGAATAGGCCACATAGACCTTGTTAAGGGCCGTAGCCTCGTTTAGAAGTGCCGGCTGAAGTAGTTGAACCCCAGCATAGTAAGGAGAATGATAAGAGCCGTAATAACCGCCGTAGGTTGTCTCTCGCAAAATCAGGTCAGAATACTCAGCAGAGATAAGCGGCCCCCACGTCCCTGAATACCACGTCGTCGAAGGAGCTGGCCATGCTTGATAAAGCTGGTTGCGCGGGATGGTGATGCGGCTCAAACACCGATTGCCCTTATACCACCACGAGCGCACATAAGCGATGTAGTTGTCGCTGGCCGCATCATATTCCAGAACGTTCATCGCGTCACAAATGACGGAAAGGGCGGCTACGTTGTGCATCGTCCAGTTGGTCACGCCATCCGCTGAATACCAAATCCGAACATCCGTCCCCGCATTTGTAGAAGGGGCCAGCCCTTTATATCTTCTCGCGGCATTGGTCTCAGCCATGTCCTTAAACACATGCATGGGAGGCGCAAATAGAACGTTGTTGGCGCTTGAGCCAGCACAGATACCGCCGCTAAAGATATTCAAGTCGGGCTTTACAAACGTCACAAAGTCATTGGTCAGAACCAATGTCATCTTGCGCCATCCCATTACGGGGTCGGGCGTTGTGCCGGGGATAAAGTTGCCGCTTGAATCTCGCCAGTCAATTGCGTCTATCGCGCAGTAAATACGATAGCGGTAGGTCGTGCCGCTGTATGTATATGGGTCGTCAAGGACATTGTTCCCAGTGAACCACAGTCTTTCCCATGCCTTATCCCCAGAAACAGCAATCCCCTGTTTAACCGGTGGATTAAGTGTTGGCGTAACACCAGCCACAGGCGCTTCATATCGCCCATCGCTCATATACAGATGCCAGTCTGTGCCAGCGTTAATCATTGTAAGCCACCACAATTACCTTTTGTTCCTGCGCCCCATCGGTTAGGGTCACGGAATATACGCCCGCAACTGGAATATTTGCCACGGACAAAGTGTTTGTTGAGGAAGATTCAACGGTTGCAACCGCTGGATTGGACGAGACAGCGCCGCCCAGTGATTCGTTATTGGACTGAACAAGCGAAAGCAGGTATTTTCCGTATCCAGTTGAGTTGACAATGCTGCTTGGAACAGCAGAAGGCCGCGCTACTTGCTTAAACGAATAAACAATAGTATTGGCTGGGCTGGAATCATTGTCAAACTCAATGTAGAACATCCCCCCGTTGCAGATAAGGCCATCGGAGGCATACGTGAAGCTCTTTCCATCCGCAGAAAGCGTAACAGTTCCGCTATTTGTAACATAGGAAGCAGATCCGTTATCAAACCACACACGCAGTTTTGTAACAACCTTGCTGCCCTGATTGAGAATCCTGACGATTATTGTTGAAGTGACATAGATAGTCGTTGGAGCATCAAGGGTAGTAGCGGTAGAAGGTGTCGCGCCAACTGTCACTTTTGCGGTCGCGCTCACATTCCCACCCGTTCCAGTTGCCGTAAGGGTATATGTTGTGGTGGAAGTTGGAGAAACCACCTTGCTAGTCCCCGTAACAGCCCCTATCCCGTTATCAATGGACAGGCCGGTCGCATTGCTCACTTGCCAGCTAAGAGTAGATGAACTGCCGCTTGTGATTGAGGCAGGAGATGCAACAAAGGAAGTTATCGAGACAGTGGAATCGGGTGGGGGAGGAGTAGCAACGCTTCCTACGTTCCACGGAGTTGAAAGGTTCGCATCATAAATCTTTTGGGAAAGATGCTGAATTGGCCCACGAATATCGGGGTTATTCATTGGGAACAACCCATCGAAATAATCATCGTTCTTCCAGGCATAGAAAGCCGCCCAACCCCACAAATCACCAAGGCTATCTCTTACCGTTTGGAAATAGGTGTCATACATTCCATCGCCATAAGCCGGTAGACCCGCCGCATTCCATTCTGCCTGACAACGATTAAACTTAAACGTCCCGAAATACAACCCTACTCGCTGGTTGTTTGATTCCTTCATCCCGGCATCAGTGAACGCTGTCTTAAGCCGTCCCAGCGCCCAAGTAAGATTCCCCCACCCGTTTATGCAGCCACACGGGTCACATCCGTTCAAATAGCAGTCAATGGCGGCTATATCGGGTTGAACCGTCGTATAGAAACGGGTCATGCCGCTGTTGATGAGAAGGTTTAGAACAAAGGGCAGACCGGGGAATACCTCGTGAAAGGCATCCTTTTGGTCTTTCAGCTTTTCGGGGGAGCAGTATTCAAGGTGGGTTGTGTTGTCCGAGCCGTCCGCATTAAGGATGTTGGGTTCATCCTTCCCAATTGATCCGGCCACGCGCGGCCCGACGTCAGGGTCATTCTTGAAATAGTTGCACTGCTTCTTTATTTCATCGTAAGAAGGTGATCCCTTCATCTTCAAGTAGATAGGCCACTTGTTTGTTTTGGTCAGTTCCCGAACAGTTGAGACCATCCCGCGCACGGGGTCCATGTCGTTGAAGTCAATAAGGATGGCATTCCCACCTGTCCCGGAAAGGGGTGAGCCGGTGGCGTATGACTGTCCGTGAGTATAGATAACGACTGGAAACAAGGGGTTAGTAACACTTGCCATTTCTACGGCTCCTTGTCCACATAAAGAATTGCTTTCGCAAGTGGGGTTGTCATGGAGGGGACGGACCCGGATGGGTATATTGCTACCTCGCCTCGCCCACCGGTCGCGCCTGTTGTGACCGTTCCATTTTGGTTAATGATTGTTCCAGAAGGGGCATTTAGCAGCGCCCATACAACGCCGGGAATAGACGATGCGAAGGTAAACTGATTACCAGCCTTGACAATTGCGGTCGCGGGTGACACAAAAGGCTGAGAGCGAACATTTGCGTTAAACCACGCAACATCATTTTGCAGCAATTGGGAATTCCCAATCCCAATCACGTTATGCCCTGGCGGTTGCCAGGCAAAGAATCCAATCGTGTTCCAGCGATTACTGGTGGCTAGTGCCTTATTCCAAAGGCTCACCCAATCGCCATAAACGGGGGGTGTCCCAGCATCAAAGCCCTGCAACCACAAACACAGAGAGGTCGTGTTTTTATCTGCCAGAGGCGTATACAGCGACGAGAACAAGTCAATATCGCTCTCTGCCGTAGTCTCATCGTATATATCGAGGAACGACTTGCTTTGCCACTGAGCGTAAGCCGAAATGCCCTCAAGGTTCATCCTTCCGAGATAGGAGAGCCGCTTGGAGATGGAATTGGTTATATAAAACTCACGAGTAAACGTTCCAAGCGTTTTTACATTAGGGGCTTTTTTGCCAATGAGCGCCGCAATGCTCAATGATTGAAGGTTAGCAGTAGGCGCATAGTCACCAGCATGAACGATATACTTTATCTGCCCATCTACATCGGGATAAGGCATGATGTAGCGCAATGCCGGCTCATCCTTAATGGACATCAGCCACTTCTCAAACTGATACTGCCAACGTGGATCAGTCCAGTTTTCGCAGGCGGTTCTCACCTCAAATGCCACTCCTATTCCTGTGGCCTGAGCAGCCCTTAGAAATAAAAGGTCATTAGCGATGTCAAATATCTGCCCAGGCGTGAGAACAATGGTGAAGTTCATTCCCGCGGCCTTCTCAAGCAGGTGCCGCGCGCCATACGTCCAGAGAATCGTATCCTTCGCTCTGCCATAGGAATACGCCTGAGCGCCAGTTGCCGAAAGGATGACCGCCCCGCCCCCGCTGGAAGAAACAGGGAGAACGGATTGCCCAAGTCCGCTTGTGGCAATCAGCGTGGAGTCAGTGCCGAACCCAGACCCTATCACGCTAGTCTCTCCCTTCTGGAAGCGCCCTGCCCGCGATATGGCACTTGTGCATCATGATCTTCATACAATAGCCCGGTAAACAAGGGCGTAACGTCATCGTCCTGATAGACGGTGAATTTATGCGTAACCGGGTCGGTAACAACCTTGTTCTTGCCCAGCTTCAAAAGATCCGAAATCTGCCAAAGTAAAGTATCTATGTTTCCGGGAAGGTTATAGGATGCACCATTAAACATCTCAACAAGCCAATCAGCCTGATATGAGGCGTTGCTGGAAAATGCCCGCGCATCAGTCAAATGCGCCATCCCGCCCACATTCCCATCTTGATTGTCGGTGGCTGTTAGCTCAATGAGCATATCCACCGGTGCCATATTCGCCGCACCACTAAGAGAAATCAGGACGTTCTTCGCGCCAGCAGCAATGGCCGTATTTGGAACTCCCAGCTCATACTTATCCGTCATCCCCGCCCCAGAGGTAACAAACCCGCCGCTTGCCCATGTCCCTGCTGTCTTTGTGGCAAGGGTAATTGCGGTTGGCGCGGTATCGGTATCGCGCTTGTAGTAAGCAACAAGACTCGCCGTGTTATAGACAAGACCAGACAGTCCTGCCCCGGTTGTGGACGATGAATCTTTTATCGGAAACTGAATTGTGTATCCAGTCGTTCCGGCTTTTATTGACGTGTAAGCCATTAAACTAAAAACCCCCTCTGTCCCATTCCATCGAGATTGACGTATGTAAATTTGATTTTTCTATCCATAGGCAAGAAATACCGCTTGGTCTGTATCGGTTCATATAGATCCCAGCGCGTTTCTGGCGCGTATATATTCCTGATTTCAGATTGGCTCAATGCTCGTCGATAAATTCGACAATCGCCAATTAGCCCGTTCCACCATTCGCTATTTCCCCCGTTCGAGCTAATAAAAAGGTGGTTCGTGCTTGCATCTATCCCACCCGTATATGCAGAGCTGGCTTCTAGTTTGCCGTCCACGTAGATGCTGTTTGTTAAACCATCTATTACGGCACAAACGAGGTGGACATTTTTGTCATCAATTCTGCTTGTGCTATCTGGTCCAGCAACAAGCGCCCCTGACGTATCCCACGTCCACAATCTTACTTTCCCACTTGTCCAACCACCGCCAAACGCGAACGCCCCATCCAGCCTAATGATGTCGCGGGCAGAGCCGGTCATTCCGTTAACCGCCCCACCCCACCGCACCCATGCTACAAATGTAGCGGCTGATAGGTTTCTAAACGGCTCCGATGCTCCGCAATCGAATCTTGAGCTTGTTCCATCGTAGACCGGGCTAAAAACAAGTTCCTGGTCTGGTTGCCACGATGAAATGCCTGTTCCGACACCGCCATTAATTCCTGCATAATCCCGGAGATGTAATGCCCCAAGCGATCCGAGCGTAGGCCACCACGAGACAAGCCCAACTGCCTGCTCGCTGGCACAATTCATTACAAATGGTTCACCGGGAAGATAAGGAATGCGCATCATTGCATCGTTATGCTTATCGGGGTAATAGTCAAAACATGGTGTGATGCCGATGAGCTGAGTGACTGCCCGACGGCGTTGTTCATTACTATTGGGAAGCCATACCGCGCAGGAACACGAAATTCCCATGTCTTGCGCTGACCAGCTGTGTTAGCCAACACGGGCAATGAGCCGATAAAACGGGTCTGATATACAATGTTAAAGTCGTTCTGCGCTGCATCTCCTGCCGATAACGCGCTGTCAAAGTTCATGTTATCTACACTGGATGCCCACCACACATCAACTGTTTTTCCAGCCGTCGGCGCAGTGCCAAATCGTGTAAGCAAATCAACTCGCACAATATGCGGGAAATTAACACCAAAGTCATGCGCCGCTCCCTTTCTCCCCGTGTTCGTAGCCAAAGAGGTAAGCGTAAGCAGATATGTTCCACCACTAGCCGCCCATGTTACGGATGAGCCTTGATTTTGATAACTCGTGGTAGCCATTTATTCACTCTCCATTGCCAGCATCACTTCCACGTCCGTAACGCTCTGCCCAACCACTTTCTGCGCGTCACTAATCAGGGTCATGGAAGAACTGACCAACGCCTCAAATGCGTTCTGAGGAACTATACCGGCCTGCACAAGCCCCTGAAACATGGCATTGAGGCCTACATCGCTCATATCAAGAGAATTAACATGCGGGGAAAGAATAAGATCAAGCGCGGAATCGGCAAGAACCCCTACCACTTTCTCTTCCTGCGTGGACGAGGGCGAGGTTACTAGGGTAGCGGCGGCCTGCAAACGCGGCTTTATTCCAAATTGTGCAATCCAAAACAGAACATCACTCATTTTGATAGAGCCAGGCGCGGGATTGACAGGCATAATGAGAAGTTGTTGAACAGCGCGATACGCCTTCTGTTCAACAAGAGAGGCAAATCCTCTTCCATCTGGATCAAGAGAGATATAGCTTTTTAGGGCTTGTATTTGTTCTGGTGTCATTTTATTTGCATGGTTAGGCTGCCGATGGCAAGGGTCAGCGTTGAGTTGTTGATAAGGGTAAATCCACTGCTTGCGGTTTCAGAAGCAATCCAGCACAGGTTTCCATTCGTAGCCGCGTCATAAATGCCTATAGCGGCCAGAGGCAAGTCTGATGTGGTAACCGCGGTGCTTCCCGTGCTAAACCAGCTATTATCCGAACCACCGGCCCCTGTTCCAAGTGTGACACCGTTGGTGATTGCATTTGTGCTGGTAGTAGGGAAGGTAGTAACATCTCGCGTAACCTTGAGCCGTTTGTAATTTGTCCACACGCTCGAAGAAACCTCTGTGCCGGTAGTGCTGGTGAGCGCACCGAGCCAGTATGCCGAGCGCGAGAATCCCATCCCATTTAGGAGGACATTTAGGTAGTTGCGGGCTTCAAAGTCTGGAAGACCTTCCGCACTAAACGTGAATTGCTGCTTCCCCGCGTCAATCGCAAATACGCCGCCATTTGAAAGTGCGCGAGATGAAGAGCCGTTTAGAGTGCTAAAGTTGGTGTAGCACAGCAAATTCCCGCCAGTCGCGGCATCCCATAAACTCCATCCCGTCAACTGGATAGTTGATATGCCGCTCAAGACACATCCAGATCCCGAAGCAAGAAAGCTGTTTACAGTGCCAGAAGTCCCATTTCCAATAGCGGTTGCATTGCTTCCAACTCTTCCTGTGGTAATTAGAGGGTAGCCAGTTGTTGATCTTGGGGTGCCAGCTCGCTTGTAGTTTGTCCATGCGCTCAGAGACACCTCTGGGACTATTCCAGTATCAGAGGCAGGAATACCAGAGTGCAATCCCGTATACAGCGTTGGAATTGATGGCATGGCATTCCCATTGTTGAAATGGTTGAGCAGAGCAGCAGATGCATAAACACTAATCATTCTTTTTCTCCTGAAGCTTCGTTGTCAAGCCACCGATATGTTGGTGAACCTTCCGCAATGTGCCTTGAAGCAGGACGGCTACTCTCTCAGCCTGCGCCAACTCATCGGCTTCAATGCCTGAATACTGAAAGCTGATACCTCGCGCGGCCTGCCCGACGATCAAGAGCGTCTCAATAGGCGCAGAGAGACTTTGAATTGCCTTATCTACGTCTGTTCCTTTGGGAAATCCCAATTTCACGGCAATATCTGGGGTCGTGTCATCATTTATCTGGCTCATATTTATGATTGGGTAACGGCTCCAATTGCTTGAAGCGCGGCTATTACGTCATCCACTGTCTTACCTGCTCCCGTGGGAAGAACAGGGATGGATGTCGGTGCTAAAACTTTTCTTACAGCGCCGCCCAAATAAAACTTGAGCGTATCTGTAAGCCACAAATCGCCTTCTGCAAGCAAGGCTGAAGTAGGCTCTTTGGTAGATGTGACCATGCGGGTATGAGCACGCCACGGGCCAAAAAACATACTTCCACCCGGCTCAACGCGCGAACCGGGCAATATCACATCGCACAAAAAGGTGAGTGGCCCGCCGTCTATATCTCCCTCATCAAAAATATAGTGGCCTGCGCGAAAGTCGATGAAGCGGGAATCAATAGTGCGTCTGGCCGTTATACCGGCGTAAGTTCCTGTCCGCGTTGCTCCCCACGCCCGCATGAAGGCCATCGAGCCATTCAAACCGCCAGGGTCAGTAGCGTCTATCCCTGTGGCAATGGCAGGCTGGCTAAAGTGGTAGTCCAACTCAGAACCGAAATACAGCCGCGCCCCAAACCCCGTATCAATCCCGTTCCCGGTAAAGGTCAGGTCAGAAACCACAACCTTGTTGGAACTTGTTTCAAGCTGTCTCTTGAGCTTTGACGGGTCTTCCGGGTGTCCCTCCCATGAATAAATGACAACACTTGGCGTAGACGTCCCGCCAGTGCTTGTAATCATGTAGAGACCGCTATCCTTCCCGAATTGGATGGCAACGTTGCTGGCCCCGTCATGGGCAACAATCTCACCCGCCGCAAGGTCACCGGGGATACCTGTATCCCGAACAAACCAATACTCCTGCATCGGCGGTGAACCACCGGGCAGGCGCCTTCTAAACGTTACCTTCCCCCAGCATTTCTTTCTCACGTAAGCCGTGCTATCTGTCCAAAAAATCTTGGAGATAAGCACATACGCTCCGTCACGAAATACATTTGTTGTTGAATCGGCTGGCTCTTCAATAATCAGAGACACCGACCCCCCGGCAACTGGAACGGTAAAGTCAAAGGCTATGAATGCCCCGCGCTCGGCGGCGATGGTTTCCCCACACAAAACACTCTGCCGATCAACCAGCAGACTTCCCGCGCGCAGACGGGAGATAGAAGCTGTATCAGCTATCAAGTGCTGGGTTTTTGTCTGTCCCGTGAGTAGGATTCTGCCGTTCTGGGCTGTAATAGAGAGATTTCCCGTCTCATCCACTGAGAAGCCAGCAAACCGTTGGCCGCTGGTGTTGATAAGACGAAGCTGCTCCATTTCACCAGCGCCGGTAAGAGGAGCAGAGGGATATTGATTAACGCCCAGCCCGCCATAGGGAGAGACCAGCGCAACACCAGAAAGGTCAGTAAACCCACGCCCAAATCCAAAATCGGCGGCTATACTCACGCGCTCAAACGTCCCAGTTATACCAGTCGCGCCTTCAGATGTTGAGAAAGCAAGCGAGGATTGCAACGAGGAAACAAGAGAGAGGTTTGAACCCTCGCGCCAGCCGTGCGATGGGTCATAGGTCAAGCCCGACTTCCCAACTGCCGCAGACCCAAGAGCAAGGAAGCCCACAGCGCTTGACTTCAGTAACGTCTCATCAGCTACCTTGTCAGCTCGATATGTAGCGGCAGCAAGAATATCATCAGGCGATGCCCCTTGAATGTTTGTGCTGGTCGTAGTGTAAACGTTGAGAGAACCACCTGAAGAACCAGACACATCTGTCTCTGATGGTGAGGAAAGAGCGACCCTTCTTCCTGATATTGTCTGGTAAAAGACGGTCTGCCCTACTTTGGCGTTCCCGCCCGAAAACGGGATATTCCGCAATGTTGCGTTCCCGCCCTTTGGACGAATATCAACCGTCTTGCCGTTCGTGGAAATTACTATTGCTTCTCTTGTGTCAGACATAACTCTTTCTCAAAGAGTATAGGGCTGAAAGAGAGATCGGAGAGCCAACGATCCTAATGGAATCCACTACTGTATTGATGATGGACTGCCGACCAGTTACGTCGCCAGGGTTGGAATAGTAAACCGGGATACCATCTTCTACTTCCAAATCGGCAAAGAAATGGGTAGAAATTGGGTTGCCGTAACTGTATTCAATTCCACGATTAAGGAGCGTTCTGGCAATAGCAACACTCTCGCTTACTGTGTTTGCCAGTCTGTTCTGGCCCATGTCAAACTGATAGCCGTTCTCGCGCAACTGAGAGGAATCAAGCGCCTCGCCTATCTCAGCGCCGGAAACACGTGTATGGCCAGACACCTCTATCCCGCCAAATTCCTGCGGGTCATCAACGATCAATTCACCAAGCGTGTAGGGGACTGTCTGTCTGGTCTGAAAGCGGGAAACGAACATCCCGCCATCAGGGGTTATTCGGGTCTTTAGATAACGCTCGGAGAATATGTATCCCAATGCCTCGCGCCCGCCCTGCCCCATGTCAATGATGTGGCTCTCCATCTCATCCCCCAGCTCAGGGATGTAAATAAAGATGTTGGAAATTCCCAATGAAGCAGAGACATAGACGTTTCCAGCCAAGTAAGACTGCCCGGCATGTTCTTTGATTTTGAAACGCCAAATGAGCTGTCCCTGAAACTCAATCTGTATGAAATCACCCTTTACAATTACTCTTAGTTCATGGGCAAAGGATGAATCAGAGAATGTATCAATATCGGACACATCTACTGAAACGCACTCAAGGTAGCGATATGGCGATGGGTTAATGATAGATGGGTCATTTGGGGCATGAAGCTCAAGAACAAGCTGGCTCCGACTATTCGTATAGCTCCCGAACACATCAAGCTGGTAGTAGTCTCTGAAATTAAACTTTATCTTTCGGTCAGAAAAGACATGTCCCTTGTAAACACACTCAAAATCAGCAACATCGGATGCCAATTTAGATTGAACAGTGCCAAGTGAGGATAGGCTGCCAAGATACGCTATTTGTGCGTTGAACACACCATAGCAGGCTAATGTTCCAATCAGGTCGGTGGCAGTTGAGTTATAAAGTCCGCGCGCGGTTGAGAAGTGCTTTAGTTGGATAAAGCTATCCAGCTTGACGCTGGAGGGATAGTATTTGACCACTGCATCGTAGGGGTGCAACGCCTTTCTTGTTCCTGCCCATCCCCGTCCAGACAGCACAAGAATATCCCCCTTACCCGGCTCCGCGCCTATAACAGAGTTGGGATAGGGTATATCCAGTGTTACTGAATGGGCCGTTGCGCTCTGAACATGATACTGTGCTGTTTCCTCAAAAATTGAAGAGATGCCACTGGAATCTTTACTTATTATTTCCGCGAGGTATCCAGTAGAGCCGGAAAGGTCATCGCCCACATATGTTCCATCACCGTTGGTCCATGTGGTTAGTGTTTGAACATTGGCCGCGCCAGTATTAAGTGACGAATATAGGGTTGGGATAACACACCAGGTTATTGGTGTATCTGTATCTCCAAGACTGGGATATACACCGGCCTTGTTAAACGAAATTTCCTTGTATTTGATTAACTCATCCTCTACTTCAAATACGCCGTCAGCAGGCAAACCCTGATCTGCGACGGCGCCCTTAAAGAATCTCCCATGCTGCATGAGCATTCTCCACGAGCGGACATCCCAGAAGTTTGTAGTCTCTGATTCCGCATCATAGGTTGTATGTATGGGCGTAGTTTGCTCAAATCCAATAAACGAGGTAGGGCTTCCACTTCGCATATAGGTTGTGATGCCATCCGTGTCAACATACCGTGGAGCGAACACAGTCGCATCAGTGGTAAGCAATGCCCGCCCACCTACGCTATCGGGAAATTTTGCTACGGAGTTGTTCGTCGTTACTGGAACACCAAAGACAGTATCAGTCTTATATCCGCTATAAATCGTGGCGAATATATCTTGTTTCGTTGCAGGAACGTATAGAGTTGCATGTGCTGGTGAGTAAGGGGCAGTAAAGACTTTCTTCCCATCGTTTGTGAGCGTAATGGTGTTATTTGATGTATTTACGCTATATACCCAGCCCCAATACTGGTGATTGGCGCTCTTGGAATCTTCAAAGCATACGATCCTGACGGCCATTCCATCCAGTAGCTTCCCACCGGGGCCAATAAACTTTGATATGTCAGCCCCAACACTTACATTATTCCCGCTCCAGTTATAGCCATCCCAGCCCTCTCCAGCGGTGTTAATCCTTCGGGTGAAATCGCCCTGCGTCCAGTTCTTGCCGTCAAAGTCTGTCTTTTCGTATGCCTCTGTAAGCTGAACGGCAAGGTCACCATAAGCCGATTGTGCAAACCACTCCTTGTTACTTGTTACATCAGTGGAAAGGGCAATTCCGCAATACGTAGCGTCATCCCAGAGTTTCCGTTGTCTTGAGGATATTCTGTATTCGGCTAGATAGGTCCAATACGCATATTGAACAGACTCGCTGGCAGTTGTGGCGTGGCGTTTTATAAATAGTTGAATCCTGTCCCCGTTCAGCCTGACTGCGAAGTCATACCATGCGTCCGAAACTGGAGCAATCGCGGTATTGGAGAATTTTGTCAGGGAGCCAGGGGATGCCCAATCTGCCTTTGTAGCATCGGTTATTGGAAGCATTCCAGATTCTTGATCCCACGTCGTAAGAACGCTGCGCCGCATTCCCACATCGGCCAGTGCCTTGCTCCATGTTGATGTTCGCGGGAAGATGATCGTGTTGAAACTTAAATCACTCATCCCAAAAACAAGACTGATGGACTGCTGGCAATACGCTGTCACTGCCGAGAATTTGGCAGTAGCGTAGATGATTCCATCCTGCCCGCTTCTTACCCCGTCATACATGATGGTAGGGGCATTTAGCCCTGTATGAAGCAATGGGGAAGCCGTAGCAACCGCTTTGTCTGGAAACAGGACTGCAATAAGGTTATTGAAGTTGACAATCTGCGAGTAGGCCGAGACGGTGCTGTCTCTCTGAATATCCAACGGGATTTTGTTGAACAACTTTCCAGTCGCAAAGTCAACACCATTGACCGAGTAAAGAGACTTCCCGCCACCGCCCATTGAGTAAGAGGATGAGACCACAGCAAACTTCCCAATCTGAACCAGTTGGGAATTCCCAATATCATCCAAATATCCAGCCTTGAACGTCAAAATTGTCCCGCTGGGGACTTCTGTATCAAATTGAGCGGTAAAGGTATCGCCTTCGCTTGATTTTTGAGAAATATCAAATTCCACGAGATTGGCGGTAATGTCAACGTTATTGGCCAGAGGGTTTGTGTAATACACTTTCCCATACCCCATCCATTTGCTTGTGGTATCCGAATCAAAAGAGCCAGGGTAAGGTTCGGCATTAACAAAGTGCGCTCTCTCGCCAACACTCCAATTTTTACCGTCTGCGCTTCTAAAATAGCAGTTGTAATACAGCTTCGTCCCATCTGACATGTTGCGCGAGAACATCCCGGTCAGGTAATACAAATCCCCTATCTTCTTCAAACCAGATAGGGTAAATGTAATGTCAGCCAGGTCGGGGTCAATTGGAACAATCGTATAGGGCTGGCTCTCAACGCCGTGATTCATCGTCCAGCCAATCACCCGCCCGCTTTCTGTGTCCTGAGCAACGAGCAGGTATTCATCTGTCCCGGTGGCAATGGCGTGAAAGTTTGACGCCTTCTTTGCGAACCCATACCACTGCGAATACGGGGTGTTCAAAGGAAACTGAACTATGTTCCTAAGTCTGGTAATGGCGCCGTTTTTAGAGATGAAATAGGCAACCGTTCCAAGTTTTTCCGTGAAGTCATATACGCCAATCGCAAAGAACAGCGTTGATGATGTAACCTCTGCCCCAGATACAACGGGGCATACCGCCTCACATCTTCTAACAAGCGTAGACGTGTTTGAAAAAGAGATGCCCGTGCTCACGCTGGCCGCGCTTCCAATCCGCTTAAGCGTTATCGTGTTTCCGTCTGCATAATACAAACCACCGTTTAGGTAGTTAGCACGGATACAGGCATTTGCAGCATAGACAGCGCTTGACGTGATATTGCCATTGAAGTCAGCCCAATAGTGCGTTGAGTAGCCGGTGTTTGAATCATGTCCCCAAAAGCTGAAAGTATTTGACCCAACCGAAGCCCACGACTGAGGAATTTCAGAGTCCACTAGCCCAAGCAGATTCTGAGGGATGGACGTTGTTGGATAGAATTTATTGAACCAATCCTCTTTAAGAACCTGATACGCCAGAGAGCGGCCAGTTTCCTGCTGAAGTGAGGCAAGGGACGAGCTAATACTTCTCATATCTGTTCAATGACAAGAGGGACAGTAAAGTAAGAATCCGAGTTATTGATGATCGGCGTAAGGTATTGCCGTCTAAATGGCTCCACAGCTCTTACGACGTAGAGGATGTTATCGTCAAAGTGCTTGAAATCCAGCGTTCTGTTTGATGCGATGTTGCTGCCCATCCACGTCACAAGGTCGGCAATGGACATGGAAGAAAGTCCATTCTCTGTTTCGGTCTGAAACGGAATGCGAAGAACCATTTCGCCGCGCCAAAAGGTATTACCGAAGTCGCTGGATAAAGCGCCGGTCACTGTCCTTCGATGGGTAGAGGAGTTGAGTATCAATTCCTCAAACTGCCCAAATGGGATTTTGGCGTATTTATATGCCCCTACTCCATGCTTGCGAAGCTGGATATAACCGTTAACGCTCATACTTGTATTTCCCTCCCTGCTCAACTCTTACAACGGGGGGCATATTCCTTACAGTAGTCTCGGCCAGCACCTTCCCATCGAGATAGATTTTTATACTTTGCTGCTTTGGGGTGCCTGACGCCTGCGGAGTAATCGTGTCTTTCCCGTATTGATTCCACGGGCTATGACTGGGCAATTTTGGAAGAGGCATCGCCTTTACGCCCATTGGGGTAAATGAGCTATTTGCAAACTCAACAAAACTCTTGATAAACCCATACGCGACGTCATCCATCATTTGCGGAACAAGCTTTTGCGCCTTTTCCGCGGATACAGTCATTTCGTCAATGGCCTTTTGGATTTGGCTAACCTGCACAAATTCATCTTTTGCAAGTTTCATCTTCGCCATTTGAATGCCATAGAGTTGGTCTTCCAACTTAAACTGAGCGTCCATACGCTCGGCCTGCATAGCAGATTGCACTTTTGCCTGCGATTCCTCCGCTGTAAGCTGCTCCATGCGGATGGCAAAACTAGCCAGTTGCCGATCGTGGTTCTCGCCAATCCAGCGAGCCTGTTCCCCAAGCCTGCCCTTCTCTATCTCATAGCCTTCATTTTTCCACTTTTGTTCTTCCTCAAACCTTTCTTTGGAATCCTTGTAGTTTTTATCTTCAAGTTTCTGCATCTCAAGCACATGCTGACGCTGAACCTTCATGTGCTGCTCTTCCAGCTTAAACTGTTCTTCCTGCCGGTTTCTTTGCTTGGTAATCTGCCCACCCTCAAGGCTGTATGTCTGTTCCTCGCGCTCCTTGCGCTTAATAAGCTGTTTTCTCTCAAAACCAGTAGACCGGCGTATGGCCGTGTCCATGTCCTCCATATTCCAGCCAAACTGCATCCCCCTCATTTGCTGGTTGTAGGCAAAATCCTCTGCGGCATATTGGCGCTGTCGTCCAAGCTGGCCTACTGAGAAACTAAAGTCATAGGTCTGCATTTGGCGATTCAGTGACATTTGCGTTCCCTGTTTCGCAAAGTCCTGACGCTGCCATGAGGCTTGAATGTTGGATTGATATTGCTGGCGCGTAATATCTTGGTAGCTCCATCCCAAGCGCGTCATTTGTTGCTGATAGCCGGAATTTATCTCGGCTAGATTTATGGCCGCAGACTGCCGTTCCCACGCGAATTTGCCAGCCCCAGCATCATAAGTCCCCCATTTGGTGCTTACGCTGCCACCCCAAAGAGAAGCTTGCTGCATTTGGAAGTCCGCGCGGGCCATTGGGCGCTCGGTATTGATAGAGAAGGAATGCCTGGCTGATGCTTCCCCAGCCTGAAGATCAAATTGTTGCATTTGATTGTCATACCGAAGGTCACGCATATACCACTGCAAGCCAGTAATACCGCCTACCGAATACTTGCCGCCGCCCATAAACGCCTGCGATTGTGCGCCGCTAAGCCCCCAAGTCTTTTGGATAGCCAGTGTGTTCTGCCATCCAGCAGAGGGATTGACGAATGGGACGCCTCTTGCATCGCGGCTGGTGGAAGGTTGAGACATATCCAGCCCCGGCGTTCCCCACGCGGACATCTGGAAGAGGGGCGCGTTGTTGAACGTATCGGTTGTATATGTTCCGGCGAAACCCTGCCCCGGCACTGTCCAGCCTGTTTGGGCGTAGGTTCGGCCAAGCATTTGAGGATTAGCCTGCTGGAAAAGTTGCATCCCCATTTGCTGCTGGGGTGACATGCCGGCAATCATCTTCCCGTAATCCTGAATGCCCATGTTCTTTGACAGCAAGGAATTTAACTGAGCCAATCCCTGCCGTCCCCCCGCGCTTTGCCATGATGCGATTTCCTGCGTCGTGTCCGCGATAGAAAGAGGCTCTACGCCCTGAGAGAGCAACAATGCCCCTGCGTTAAAGCGCATATCCCCGCGGCTTATGGCGAGTTTGGAAGCTAATTCGCGTTGCGTATCGGCGCCACCCGCCAGAACGTTAGCCTCTGCCTTTCCAAGAGATATTTGTAGTCTGGTCTTTTCCTCTTCCGAAAGCCCCTGTCCCATTATCTGCGTCATGGTCGCCACGGACATGCGCTTTGACTTATCCGTAAGGCCAGAGGCGTCCATCCACTTAGACAGTGGTGAGCCAGGGATGTTTACCGATTCCATCATCCCAAGCGTCTCGGTTGAGTTCATCCCCGACCAGTCAAATGGGGATGTCCCAAGACGATCAACTACATTCTTTCCCTCTGGAGAAAAGTCGCTTCTAGTCCCCTCAAATTTTCCAAAAGTTGAGTTGTAAAACGAATCCAGCGCTCCATTAATTGCATCGCCAAGCGGAGAATTCCAGTTCTTGTAAACATCTTTCAGTGTCCTATTGGCAGCATACGGAATTGCTATCGCCGGGTTCACCCTTTTCAGTCCATTCCAGAGTGAACCAATAATCGGGTTTAGACCGCCGCCCTCAGTAGACACATAGGCCGCTGTATCCTCAGAAGCGATAGCCCACTTTTCCATCCCAAGACTGCTCATCACATCAGAGCGTATGCGGGCGTTTTTGTCATTCATTGCGCCCTGCTGATAGGCAATCGCTCCACCAACCGCTGCAAGCCCGGATGCGCCCGCGCCAAGCACAAGACCCGCTACCGGGTTTTGTGTGGCGCTTGTAACTGCTAGTGTCGTGGCCGCGCCTACGCCGAATGCAGGGCTGAGGATAGAGGCCGCATAGCCAAATGCCCCGCCTCCATGAATGCCAAGACCCTGTATCATTTGGCCTGCGCCACTGACTATCTCGTTGGCGTTTTGCCCAATCCCGTATTGGACGTTTGAGAACATTTGATTAGTTCTCATCACGCCAAACTGATTGTTTAGGTTAGAAGAAAGACCAGTTGCCTGAGAATATTGCCCAAGAAGGTTAGCCTCGTTCGCAACATAGCTATTGGCGTTGTCAATGATGGGATTGAACGTGTATCGCAGGGAGCGCATGGTCTGCATAGCAAACATAGCCGCGATAAATCTCTCTCCCGTCTTTGCCGTTCCCCCGTTATCCAGCATTTGCCCGCCACGTATTGAGCCGCTAAACATCTTCCTCTGGTCGTTTTCGCTTAGCTTCTCAAATGTGCTGTCTGGTGTCCCGCCTCCCAGAGATTCAGGAAGGTATGCGCCTCTCAGGTCGTGCGCCATCTTACGCATTTCTCTCACGGATTCAGGCAGTTCTTTCCGCGCGCCAGGGATTCGGACGCTCTCCTCCATCCGCATCGCCATCTTTTGAAGGTCAGGGGCCATCTTCTTAATTGCCTCTGCCTGTTCCTTCGTCCCCGAAGTCGTGTTCTTTACCGCGTCGTTAAACTGCTTCAGCAGGTCTTTTGATGCCTTTAGCTCTTTCTGGAAGTCTCCAAACAACGGGCTATTGGGATTATCATGGGTAATCCCCTTCGCAAGTTCCTCAATGCCAGGCATGTTTTTTTGCAGATACTTCTGCATCAATCCCTGTGCCGGAAGAGCCTCCGGCTCCATAGACCCCGCGGCAGGCGTTCCAAATTGAACCCAGGCATTTTTCATGGCCTGCTGGTTAAAGTTGCGTGCAAAACGCGCGGCCTCCGCTTTGGGCAGCATCCCTCGCGCATATAGACCAGCGTTTTTGAACACGCTCTTTGTGTCAAAGTGGAGAGATGAAAACTCGTTCGGGAATTTTTGCTCCAACTCTTCCAGAGACATTTTCAGAGACCCATCATCCGCTATGAAGTTCTCCCAAAGCTTATTCTCGTTTTGAATTGCGCCCTCGTTATACCTCGCCCCTATGCCCGTTCCGTGATGTTTCTGCCCCAAAACCTTGCCCAGCAGCAGCGTATTCTGCTTCGCATACTCGGCAATGGTGTTCATGGCCGTTGATTTCAACCCATATTTGTCAGTCCCGTAATTGGGGAGATAGTCTTGCTCGTCACTAGCGTTTTGGGAATTCCCAACTCTGTTTGGTGGCGTAAGAGTAGGTCTGGCCTGACTACTGGATTGCCCAACTCTCTTGGTAGGCTTCACTGCCCCAACCCGTGTATTTAGCCGGATTGAAGGGGAGGCTGTTCTGGGGGCTGTATTCGTCTGTGGTTGCGGAATGTCCTGCGCCTGCGGTATCTCTTGCGTAGGCTCTTCTGCGTCAACTATGGGGGCAACGGGCGGCTGTCCGGCTCTTTGTCTGACTGAGTTGGGGCCTTGCAGCGACCGCTGAAGGGCTGGGATATCCGCATAAGATGGCGTCCCTGTTCTTGTCGTCCCTGCCTGCGCCGCGGCTTCATCCAGAACCATGCTCCCAGTGTCCGAAAGCGCATTAGCCTCAAGTGCAGACATTGCGCTTCCACGCTTCGTAGTGCTGCGTCTGGTCTCAACCCCAAGCGGTTCGTTAGAGATGTTGACGGCCTCGTCAATCATTTGCTGAGAGATGGAGCTGTTGCTATTGGGAAGCAAAAACCGGCCATTTTGGGCAGGAGTAAGTTTTCCTTCCTCTGACGTCGCCCGCAACTGGGTGGCAACACGACTTCTAACCAAATCGTGATATGGGCTTCCCCCCCCCGTCAGAATGTCGTTTATTACGCCGTCGCGCTTTGGCCCCTTCCCTGCTCTCGCGTCTCTTACAAATTGAGCGAGAGCTTTTTGCTTCATCTCATCGGGAGGAGCGAACAGGGTTGCAATAGTTTCGGGATCGTAGCTCTTAACGCCAAGAAATTTGGTGAAGTCCTGAGATACAACGTTTCCATACCTGAAACTTGCTCCGTCGCGTCCTGTATTTGCCCACCGGCTCAGCCATTCAAAGTTAAAGCCCTTAATCGCAAATGGAAGCTCAGAGGATTCCATGTCCAGCACTTTGAGATGCGCGTTTGCAATTTGCTGGTGGATCAAGGCCGCTGGTGATGTCTTTGACGCAGGAAGAGATGCCGCGTCTGCCATAGAGCGAAACCCGCTTTGATAATTCGGGAATGATTGATTCGCCGTCTCAAGCGCCTTGCCACCTACCGCCTTTTGCAGGCCGCGCAAAAGCAGGAATCCTGACATCTCGCTCTTTGATTCAATTCCCACCTGGGCAGTATCAATCATGTCCTTATTTGATACAACGTGTGTAGCGCGAGACGGGTTTGTCAGGGCGGTGAGGGCTGTCTTTCCAGCGGGAAGGATGCTATCTTCAATCGCGCCGCCCACTACGTTCTGCTTGCCGGCTTTCAAGCTGTCTATTCTTCCGTTTGGCCCCTCGTAGCCCTGAATCATCTCGTCAGGCGTAGGCGCGGCGCCCTTTGCTGCTTGAATCTCTGCAAGTTTCTTGTTGAAGTTGTCCTCTCCTCCAATCGTGGCTAGAACCTGAAGAGCGGCAATGTTATTTTGCCCCTGTGAGTTGACGGCCTCATCTGCGCCAGCCATTCTGACAAGATTTCCGTTCTCGTCTTTCTTTATCAATGGCATGGCTTCAACGGAATCACTATCCCAGTCGCCCTGCGTCCTAATGCTGTTTGACATTGAGATTTGCAGGCCAGTTTTTACGCTCTTGTCGTATGTGGCGTTTGCATACAGCGGCCCCATGCTGGCGGGATAGCGTTGAAGAGCCGTTGGGATGGGACCCATCCCTATAATGTCACTCTCGCTTACGCCGAAGTCTCTCGCCATCTTCTCAAGTTCAACGCGGCCATATCGCGCTTCCGTCTCTCCCAAGTCAGGGTTGCCCTGCATTTGCGCGTAATACAACCCATTGGGCTTAACCGACTCCATCTCTTTTCTGGCATCCGCGTTTGCGCCATAGTTGCCGGAAATGTGCATGCCAGTCTGCTTGACGACTTCCATTGCCCTGTCCGTCATTTGCTGGTTTATCGGATATGGATCAAACCCCTGCAACTCAACATCGCTTATCCGGCCATCATTCGGGTTCTTCCAAGCGTCGTTATACGGGTCAAACAGGCGCGAGTAGGCGGTCTTCATGCCCGTTGTGCCATTTCGTATAACATCTTCGGGATGAACGACTGTCACCCCATTTACGGAGAACATCTGACCCGGGTTTACCTTGTCAGAAAGATAGTCGCCAATCGCCTTCAAACGGTTATCAGTGGTTAAGTTCTTGTCTGTAACCACGCCGCCCTCTGGAACGCCTACCTCTTTTGCCTTTGGCTGCTCCATCATAAGCTGATAGCGCAGATAGGCATTGTTCTTCACGCCCTGCTGGATAACCTCTTTCTGAAGTTCTGGATTCTCGCGCCCCATCCAGTTAAGAATATCCAAACCTACACGTCCCTTGCCTGGATACTCCACCGAGAATCCCTTTTGAATGATAGGAAATGGCGTAAAGGATTCCCCGGTGTCTGGGTCTGTGAGTTTTGGCCCCAGCTCGTCATAGCGAGAGACCATCCGATCCAGCAATTCCATCCCACTGGTCCCATTAGCCGCCCACTCAGAGGCTTCTTCCCTGACCTTAAGCGCGGCATCGCGTATTGAATCCCACTTCTTGCCGCTATACATCCACTCGCCTTTTTCGTTCTTTTGGGTAATGCTCTTAAGGCCCTCGGCAATAAGGGCAATTTTCTCCGGCTTATATTTGACGTTCTGATAAGCCGTTGCAATGTCAATGTTATTTTTCTCAAGGAATTCGGTCGCGCCTTGCTGATAGACGGGCAGGTCTTTCTCTTGCAGGCTCTTGGAAGAAAATATCTCCGCTACCCGCCCCTTCTCAAACACGAGAGACATACCATCGTTTGCACCTGTCCCGAAGGATGTCTTGATTCCCGTCTTTCCTTCTACAAGGTCAAGAATTTCCTGCCGGGCAGTATCATCGTATGCCTTCGCATACATGAAGTTGGCCTCAATCTGGTCGCGCCGTTCAGAGCCGAGAAGCGAGGTCAGTTGATTTATCACCCGCCGCCCCATCCCAATTCCAAGTCGTATCTCTCCAATGTTGGAAGCGGCGAAGTTTGTGGATGGAAGCCGTATCTTGTTCTCGCCAATGGTAGCCAGCGTCGCGCCCTCGCGCCCAACGTAGGCGTGTTGGCCTGTAAACCCTTCCTCAAGCTTTAATTGGCTCAGGTCAAGGTGCGAATCAATGGGAAGGTAAGACTTTTGGGGCGTTGTTCTAATCGTCGCGTTCCGAAGCTGTCCAATGATCGCGCGCCCTTCGCCAAGCTCTCTCTTTTGAAGAAATGCCTCCACCATCAACTGGCGTGGCTCCTGTTGTGTCCCCTCGTTTGGATACAGAAGCGGGTCGGCCTCCCATCTCTCGCGGAACGCTCTCTTGCCAAATTTGTCTATCTTCCCCGCGATACTCTTGCTGCCCTCTACTGTCAATTCTCTTTTTGTCGCGCGGTAGGACATGCCAGGGCTGTCCCCAAGAGCCATCCCAAAGTGGATAGAGGTTTGAACATTGGCCGTTGGCGTTGTTGCCCTTGTAAGCGCATCCGGGTTAAAGGATTCATCATCGGTCGGGACAAATTCCTCGCCCATCTCCGCGCCCTTAACCGGGATGTAACCTCTTGTCGAAGCAATGTTTAGCGCACTGGACCCTATCATTCGGGACGACCAACTGCGGGGATAAAGCTGGGTTAGTGTGCTGGAATACTTGTTAAGTGTCCCTGACGGCATTGTCCGTAAATCGGTCGCAATGCCAGGGCGCGGAAGCGGGTCGGTCAAGGCCGTATAAACATCGCTTACAGGCATGTTTTCCTGTTTCGCGGTCTTTATGGCATCCGTCAGAAACCGCATAGCCGTCTGCTGCGGGTTTAGATACTCGCCAAGAGGCTTCCCTTTGTCGTATCCCTCGGCAATGAAGGAGTTGGTGTAAAGCGTGTTTCCAACCCTTAGAAGGCCGGACTGAGATTCATAGGAAACGGGGAATCTCGTCTCGCTCTCCGTGTTCGGATTAACCACCAGAGCATTGCCGCTGTCCTCACCAAAAACATCCTCTCCAAAAATGGCGCTGTCTGCCGGGATGCCGCTGCGCGAAAGTTGCGCGGCCATCCATCTCGTCACATCTCTGCCACTGTTAAACTTTGGAAATAGGTCTTTAGGTGTATTCATTGCCGGACTGTTTGGGCTGGCTCTTTACAAGGTCTATTTCATTTAGAACACTGTTTACTACTTCGATTTCCTTGATCGTGATATGAGGCTGGTCAAATAAACCGCCAGCCCAGGGATTCCCATATCTCTTTATCATTATTGCCAGATTGAGAATCCCCGGCGACTGCGGTATTTCTACGTCTGTAATCCCAAAGCCAAGTTTTCGTATCACCTCGTCTTTTTCGATGTAATACGCCCTTACGATTTTTTCTATCTCATTCAGATGGCTCTGAAAATCTTTTGGATGGATCCCACGAAGGATTTACCTCCAAGCAGGCCGTATAGATTTCATTTGCCCACGGTGATGGAATGGAGTTATACCAACGGCTGAATTGATCCTCACTCTCTATCTTTCTCACGCTTCCGCTGGTGACAAAACGCAATGCGCTTCCATCTTGAAGGCCGAGGCTCGTGTCCGTGAGCGTCATGCCTATTTCGAGATGTGCCAATGCGCCTTGCCCTACATCCGCCAATGAGACTATCCTTCCATCTTCCGAAGCAAACTTTCTTTGCCCAATCAGTGAATCTCTTCGCGTGTCCTCACCTATCGTCCCCTGCCGGAATTTGACAAGAAACACGTTGTCCGGGCTTTTGCCACTTGCTTCCTCTGCTGTAATCCGTTCAACGTTTCCTACGTTGGCAGGGTCGGCACAAAAGAAGTGAAAAGTTATTTCTGGCGGGGTTGGGATTTTTAGAGCCATATTATTTTTAAGCGAACGTATAGCTTGCAACTTGGTTCACAAGCTCGTATTTAAGGGTAGGTGTGGCCGTTGTGCTGTTGTTGATCTGGCCGGTAATCTCCAACTGAAGAAGCTTCGCCGGTGTAAGACTCATCCTTCCACCCAGAAACTTCACATTTGGAGCTGAGAACGTCAACGAGTAAGGAATGGTCTCGCCGGGCATGTTGCCAGCGGAAGATGCCTTGACCGAAATACTGCCAGACTGCACAACTGGCGTCCACTGAACCACACCAATATTGCCATAAACCATGCGCTGATACAAAGCCTTGTCGTCCAAGTTCGCAATCAACCGCACGGCCGTCGTTCTTCCCAGAGGCACCAAGTTCTCCAAGTAATACGATCCAAATACCTGCGCGTCCTGCGGTGACGTATATTGCACAATGTTCATCAACTGAATGGCCGTAAACTTCGCAGCCGCCAATTCAGTAATGCTTGCTGTAAACGAGCCAGAGCAGGAAAGGGCAATTGAATCCCCTACATCATTTGCCGAAGCCAATGGCGCATCCGTTTCATCATCCACCGGGATGCCTGGTTTACATCCGATGAATGCCGATTCGCACACGGCAGGCCCCGCCGCTGGCAAGGTAAAGCTTGTCGAAACAAGCCTCGCATCCTCATAGCGTTCCTGAGAACCATCCGACCCACTGGGGCCGGGGATGTATCTCTCGACCGTCATCCACGGAAGATCTGCCTGATTCGCGTCATCAACCGTGAAGGTATGCTTATACGCAGCTGTGCCGGTAGCAGCCACACTGTAAAGCCCAGCGGTTCCGTGAATAAGATAGGCGATTGAATCCCCAAGGCGAGGGATTACCCTCATACCGCCAGCGCCATAGACGCCGTTTTTGTATGTGTGGTTCGGAAATAGTTTGCCGCTAAGTTCAATTGGAAGGCTATCAGCCATCTCCTGAACCCCAAAGCCCTCTTCCAGCGCGATGATTCTCTTTTTATTGGCTTGATTGGCGGCTGTGCCTTTTCCAGCCTGATAACCAAGACTTACATATCCTCTTGTTCCTGATATGCCCATTTATTTTTTCTCCTGAACGCCCAACCGCCACAATTGGGAATTCCCAATTCAAATAGCTGTTGCTATTACAAGAGAAATGATAGGTGCATTTATGTCAACGGGTGACTAGAGGGGCTTGGCAACAAGAACCTCAACAAACACTTTCCCTTTCCAGATATACGACCCCTGACCACCACTTTCATAAGGGGATGAGGATTTAACGTAGGCCTGTATCGCAGAATAGCCCAGCTCGTCAGTTATTCCAATCGGAAGATTATCGAGGGCTTTACATGTTCTTGCAAATAGAGACATACCTATGTTTCTAGACTTGTCTTGGGGCTCTTTTGTTTTGACGAGAAAGACAGAAATCTCAATCGTGTATCTCAGGTATTGAAACCCGCCACCACCAATCTCATAGGCTGGAACACGGATAGTCTCTTTGTCGGCGCCTGCGTTGGCATTTGCCCAGCGAGGGGCCGCGCTCGTCTCATCTATATTTCCCGGATTGACCATGAGTGCAATACGTCTCTTTACAGGGTCTTCCTGAAACAAGCCCTGCTTAATGAGAGTGGCCTTGTATTCCTCATCGGCTACCTGCGCGATACAGGCATCGGTAAGGACATCTACAAACCGTGCGCCGACGGCATCCTGGAGAACAATCATCGGTTGAAGAAAGAGCGCTGCTGAGGTGGTATCCCGGATAGCGACTTTGTATATTGCTCAAAATAGTATTGAGCTTGTTTACGAATTGCGCTTTGTTCTGGTGTCCCCTTGTCTCGTGTTGAATCATATCGGCTCAAGGAAGCCTCGCCCAGCATATCTGGGTTAAGCAAAAGAGACATAGCAAGCATCATGAGCGCGTATTCGGCAAATCTTGGGGACTGGACGACGCTCGTTCCGTCAACAATTGGGGAATAGAAGGAGTAATACCATATCCTGCATCCTTCTAAAGTCGAGAACACCTGTATCCCATCCGCGGTTTCAATAAATCCGTCCGTGAACGATTCATACCCGCCCTGAATGATGACAGGGCTTAGAAATCTCTTATTTGTGACATCCTCTACCCCGGCCAGCACCATGCAGTCGGATGGAAGAGGAAGAACAGCCCCACCTCCGGCAAAATCGGTTAGGAGATTGCTTTTCAGCGGGGCTGTATGTGTCTGAGCGAAATGGTCTGTAGCCAGATTAAATGCAACTATCCTAAACTCTTCGGGATAGGCACTTTCGGTTACATCACCGATTATTAGGGATAGCTTTGCGCTTATTTCTGACCAGTTTGCCATATTTACGCTGTAATCACGCCGCCAGGCTTAGGAACGCTGACAGCATAGAAATAAAGTTGGAACAGGTTCGGGTCTGCCAGATTCATCCCAAGGATGTGATCGAAGGTAAACCGCCACACCGAATCAAAGTCGTCCACCGGCTTTGGGTTGTAGAACTTAAGCGGCTTCATAACCTGCGACTTCACACCACCACGCGATCCCAGCACAATGGAGTAGCCGATGTTCTTTCCCTTTGTCACATAGGCATAGAATGTGCCCGGAGTTGCACCAGTCACAGACTGACCAATGAACGCGGAGGTAAAGTCAAAGGAAATGGGATGGTCAACGCTAATCGTCTTGTTGGTGTTATCCACCGCTACGATTCTGCGATTGACGGTCATCTCGTCAAGCGGGTCTACACCGTTCTCGACGCCATGATAGTCCACATCCGTTGGCAGCAATGCCTTTACGTGAATCGTCACGAAGTCATTGATCTCAAAATCGCCGTTTGTAAAGCTTTCCAGCTTGATGTGGTGCGTTACACCCTTCTGACCCACATACCAGGTGCCATCCACGGGAGTGGTTTCCGGGTCTGGACTACCGTCGCCGGTCTTGATGGGCGCAACCACACCATACTGCTTGGTAATCGCACCAGCGTTATACAAAACGTTGGGATTCTCACCAAAGATATCGTTCGGAGGCGTGAAGAAGCGAACACCTGAATATGTCCCGATTTCGTTGCGAAGGGCGATAGTATTGCTATACACAGCAGCATCACGCCACATCGCAGCTTCGTTTCCACTAGCCGCTGCCAACTTTCTGCGGAAGTCGTAATGAGCGCCTGGCGCAATATAGGCCACTTTTGCAGCAGCCATATCACCGGGGATTACCGGGCTTCCCGTGTTACCAAGCGAGAAGTTCCAGTAGTTGACCTCTTCAATGCCAAAGGTGTCACCATCACCGCCGAGAGCTCCCCAGTCGGCCTTACCACTTGCATGACGCCAATAGGTCTTTGGAAGCTGGAAGAATGACTTTCGGGCCATCCACTCCACTGATCCAACCACCGCATCGCCCAGAACCCCGCGCAGGAGCGGGCGCCAGTCACTTTCACCACTTATCTTCCACTGGTTGAAGATATTTTGGCTCTCATGAAGCATCACCTTGTCCGCATACCGCTTCACAGACCATTTACGAAAGCGTGTATCCGGCATCGCGGCAGTGCTCACGTAGTTTGCCGTCAGCGCAATCTCTTTCGGGCGGGAATCACCCTGGAAAGCCTCAGTTTCAATCACATCCGTTGTGTTGTATTTCTGAAGGTCGTAGCTCCAGTCAATTAGCGGCGTATACGTCGCGTTGCGCTGAAATCTGAAATTGACTTCAGGCATCTGCACCGTCCAGTGGTTCTGGTCAATCACCTGGATCGGGTTCAGATCATAATAAGAAATCTGTGCCATCTAAATTACCCCCTGTGCGGCACTTCGTTCCGCTCAACCGGAGAGTAACCCCGGAAGTGAACATCCAACTCAATTTTGCCGTTGGTGGGCTGCACGTCAAAGGTCGCCGTAAGCTGACCCGTCGCGCTCAAATAGGCTTTGCCGGCTTTATATGCACCCGCAAGTAAGCGGGAATCCACCATCGCGCCAGCAGTCAGCGGCGTAAAGGCCGCAGCCGTCAAGAAACCATCGTCGTCGGCAAGATCGCCAACTTTGCAGGTTGTGGCTGTCGCAATGCTTTCAGTCACAATCGCGCGGACGCCTAGCACCACTGCCCCCATAGGAACAGGGATGCGGGCCACCGCATCAGTCATCTCTTCACAATCAATTACATGCCGTGTAAAGACATCGGTAAAGGCATCAGCCTCAAATTCGGTCTTACCAACGTTCCCCGGCAGTTGTCCCGTAACCATCGATCACTCCTTTGCCGCTAGATACTCTGTGTAAAGGGCATCGTAGGCAGTCATATTTCCTTCGCGTTGCGCTTTAAGCGCCTCTTGCCAGAGATCGGCTTTCTTCGCGCCTTTACGGGAGGCTGGAGTAGCAGGGGTAAATCCTGTCTTTTGATCTGGTTTCTGCGACGCAAGGGTCTCTTTGAATTTGGCAAGATAAGCCTTGTATTCATCCCCTTTCAGGTCCGTCTTAAGTAGACCTTTGTCGTTCAGCGGAATCAAATCTCTAAACTCTTCCGTGGCTAAGGTTTGCAGACGACTTGTCACGTCTTGCAAGGTGGCGGTCTCGCTCAGTGCCTTGTCGCGCGCGTTCGTAATAGCCTCAAGAGTTTTAGTCGCCTCACCGTATTTAGTTTCCAGTTCAGCTGCCTTTCCCTTATAGGTTGTGGCTTCGCTCTGGAAGCGGCTTAGCTCCCCCGTCAATCTCCCAACTTCCTCGTTGTATCTTGTAGAAAGTCCCTTAAAACGCGCTTCCCAGTCAACGGACGGAGGTGTCTGTGCGCCCGCTGGTGTGGTTGTCGTTGTCGTAGTTTCTGGCTCCATTATGTTTTCCTTTGTCTGTCACCGCATATTTATGTGCGATAAGGACAAACATAATGCTAGAGGCAGTTTACTGGTTCGCTTGCTGACTTATGCTATTTGCTGCGCCGTTGGAGATAATTGCGCCGGCTGGAGACCCCTGGGAATTCCCAAGACTTTTTTGGGCTTCTTCCATGTCTTTTTTTATCTCGGCCAATTCTTCTGCCACATCTTCCCCGCGATTAAGAAGTTGCACGGCTCGCTTTTGACTGAGAAGATGAACGCTGTATAGCGTTACCACTTCGTTTACAAGGTCAAGCCGGTCTCTGGGGGTCATCGGCTCCCATTTGGTAAAGGAAAGATAATCTGCCGCGTTTTCGGGGAGATTGTTTGTTTTCAAGACACCCAGCCAGCGCACAATGATGTCGTTCAGCTGTCTAAACCCCTCTGCCCACATCGCCCTTTCTTTGCGAATGTGCGAGGTTAGCGGCCACATCTTGAAGGCCAGCGTAATTGCGCTTCTTTGGCTTCCCTCATCCTCGCCCCACGTAATGTTTGGCGTAGCGCCATCCCGTTGAATCATCTCCATGATCTGCCGAGGCAGCTTTTGATGAATATCGCCATTGACGGAGGATGTCTGCATTCTGGATAGGTCAGGGTCAAGATTAGATCCGACCTGGGGCTTGCCTATGTCTATGGCCTGCTTTCCATTTGGAAGAATAAGCGCCTTTGGCGCCACTGTGGTGTTTTTTAGGACATACTCAGTGCCGGAGTTTTCTCTTACATAGTCGCCCGCGTCAGCTGTGCGGCTGTTTAATTCCAGCATCAGCTTAGCTATGCCAGGTATTTGGCTCATTCCGTAATGGTCAGCCGTCCGCAAGTAGTGAGGAATGTAAACGTATGGGACGCGGCCAATAGGATTCTCTCCCGCGCTTTTGTATCCCTCAAGCCCAAACATCCGAGTGGGTGGTTTCCCGTCCACCAAAATCTCATAGTAGTCTCGCGTCCACTGTTCTGACAAGACGCACTTATCTTTGTCGGCGCTTATCTTCACGCCGTAATTCTCAGCAGCTTCCTCTGGCGTGATGTAGAAACACCGCCAGCTTTCCAGCAAGTTCCACGGGTCTGTGGAATCAAAGACCGGCAGAAAGAAGTCTGGAATCACATTGGATATGCGAAGGCCGTATTTTGTGCTGTCCGAGCGCGAAATGCCCAGCACCGCGCCACCGAGGAATTGAGACAAAAACCCCGCTTGGGATAATACATCTCTTGGGTGACTGTCAAACCATACCCGATTAACAATATCGGCTATGACCTCAAGCTCTGCCGGCTGGGTTCTATCCTCTGCCCGATAGCTGAAGTTGACCATGTTTCCAGCGTCGTCCGGCACTTCACCCCATAGAATTTCACCATGTTTCTGAGCAATCCAAAGCGCAGGGTTAATCTCAAGTGGGTATTTGGCGATAAGTTTCGATTTCCCGTCCTTCGCCTTCACTCCGTCCGTCTCGCGCAGCTTTTCGCCAGAAATCCAAGACCACCATTCTTCATACTTTGACGACTGGCTTCCCCACGCGGTTGCAAGCCGCGAGGTAAGTTTCTTCATATCCCCAACGCTGATAACGTTGGAGGGGGCTTCGATGTCAAAGTTCGAAATATCGGCCATAACTAAATTCTAGGGTCAGTTATGTGAATGGGAGATTAGCGAGGCTTCCTACTCCACCTATCGTAAATCTGGTCTGGCATTGCGGTCATACCCTTGTCGAGACCATCTGCTACTAACCTCAACCATCGCGCCAGCTTGAGCCTCACGCTCCACACCATAATCGTCAATTTCTCCATATTCAGTAACATATAACGGAAACATAAGTTGGCAACACATGCAGAAAGAAGCTACGATGTCCTGCACGACCTTGTGGTCGGGAAGGCGATACCGCTTTATCTGCTGCTGTATAGGGCGTATTCCATCTGGAATTTGCAGCTTGTTCTTTGCCAGTAGCATCTTTGCCGCGTTGAGGTATTGGTATTTCTTCCCACCCTCAAACCCCAGCGGGACAACAGCCTCATCTGCGCTCATCCATGCCAGTTCAGCCATATACCTTTGGGTTGATGTGCTATCAAACCCTCTAAAGCTTTCTGGAACACGATACTTTCTCCTCAGCTCCGAAAACTTCTCAATAAACGGCATGATTGATCCATCGGCAAAGCCCCACCAAAACCCAACCATTCGGGCCTTGTTTCTCGGAAAGTCTGTCACATCCCATACCATGATGGAAGGAGAGTTGCGGTTGGGAGGCGAATCTGTGCCGGGGTCGCCTGCAAGCACATACATATGGTCATGTATGCGCGGCTCTTCGTAGTTTACTATTCCAAACGCGGAATCAAGGATGATCGTCCTCTTGTCGGGGTCTGCGTTGTCCTGATTCTTCCGAGCCTCTTCCATTTGCTCGGCGCTATACAGATACTTGAGAATTTCAGGGCTGAATTCCGTCCCCAGCATGGGCGGTCTTTCACCCCGAAGCCACATCCCTTCAAGGCCAGGCGGGGCGCTGCGGACAATGGCCGCTATGTTCTCCTCGGTCAGATAGTAGTTATCCTTGTGAAGAACGAGCTTGCTCCAATATATTTTTGGCTCGGTCGCGGCCTTGTCAAACCTCTCCCACATTGGATCACAGTCATAGGCCATTGATGTAATGGAATACTGCCCCAGCCGCAGTTTTCCATCTGGCCGCTCTCCTCTCATGCGCGGGACAATGCTGATAGCGAGGGTGTTTAGGATTGGAATGCCAGTGCTGTCCGTTCCATCCATCAACCCGCCTTCGTCCAGATTGAACCAGTCGCCCCACTCACCTTGAATGTTCCCGCCGCCTTTCTCAATGTTGAAGAACGAAAGGCTTGAGCCGTTGTAAAGTCGAATGCGCGGCCACGGAGATTCAACGATACCGGCCTTCGCGGGCATAACGAACACATCTCTATATTCCGTCCCATCGATGAATTCCCTGATGGCCTTAAACATGAGCGCAGACTGCTTCGCGGTAGGCGCTACGTTTACAAATGCAAAGTGCGGATTCGCTGCGGCCATGAACAGGGCAATGGCGCCGATGTTATACGTCTTGCCTGTTCCAGTAAGCCCTATGACTGTTTTCTCTTTCTGTTCTGCGCGATAGAACTCAAGCGCCCATTTCAGAAGAATAAATCCTCTATCCTCGTAAAAGAGAAGGTTTCCCGTTTCCGGGTCTACCTGGGTCGTTACCTTGAATTTAATCTCTGAGGATTGAACGATAAAGCCGTCCTTGCTCTTGCCATCAGCCTCATATTGCTCAAGATACTGTGCGTAACGGGTAGAGCCGGGGTATACGAGCTTTCCACCTGTCTTTGGTCGTAGAAAGACGTTTGTAAAAATGCTCGGATTGCGCTCATCCAGCGCGGCTTTAATTACCGCGCTTTCACGCTGCGTTAATTTTCTTTGTGGCATATCGCGCGGACAACTTGTTGATGTTTTGCTCCATCAACTCAGGAATTTCAATGCCGAGGATGTTGGCTGCGTTCTTGATGCACCTTGCGATTCCCGTAGCGGTAGAGAGTTGATCGCCAAGAGAAAGACAATCAATTATGTTCATTAAAACATCGCCAAGCGCTTTCTCACTGTCAGGAATTGCCGAATCTATGACGTTGGGAAATCCCAACCCTGCAACATCGCAATACAGCCACAAATACCAAAGGACATCCCCCAGCTCAAGCTGTAACTGCTCAACCTCAATCTGCTTCCTCTGAAATAACTTCTTCTTTAGCAATCCTGCTACTTCCCCCGTTTCCGAAAGCAACCCCAATCTTGCGTTCCATATATTTCTGCCCTCTGGCATAAGCGTAGTGGCGGCGTGGGACGCGTAAACGTTTGATTTCATAGTTTGATTTAGTTCGGTGGGCGCGTAAGTCAGCCCTTAGTGAATCGAGATAGGCATAATGAAGGCGCGTGTCCTCCATCTCGGCGATGATTTCGCTCAATCGCTCATCAAGCGTTGTAGCGGGGGCGTCCTTCAAGAGGCCGCGTCTTCCCAGATATACCCACGCGGCTTGGGCTGCTATTTCAAGAAGAACCTCATCCAGTTTGATGTCCCAATCTTGTTTACCCCTCAGCTTTCTTTGGAAGATTCTGACGGCATCCAGCATTCGCACAAAAGCGGCCTGCTGGCCCGCGTTGTAGACCAGATATTGACCAAAGAAGCCGAGAAACTTTTCTTCAAGCGCAGGGTAGAAGTGCTCAAGCAATACCTTTCCGGCTTCTTTCTCTAATTGCCCAGAAGAATCTGACATATCTAAGTGGTCTTGTTAGCTTCAGCGGCCTCACGCATCCCTCTCATCTGGATGCTCATACGGGCGTTTTCGCCCTGAAGATTGACATTGATTTGCTTTAGGTTACGAATCTCGCTTGATGCCTTTGTCGCAGAGTGAAACGTCGTTCCACCTGTCCACGAAACAATCAATGCAAATACAATCTTCACGTATGGATCAAGCTGGACAAAAATAGCCTGAGGGACCATATCCAACGCAACTTTGCTAAGCAGAGCCACGGCAACGCACATGAGGAAGTAATAAATCTTCTTCTTGGAGGAATCAATTGCGTTCCACGACGGAATCTTGTCAAGCAGCCAGCTCAGCACCGTCGCCACGCCAACCCCCATGCTGGCCTGTGTCAGCAATTGAACAGTTAACAGTTGTTCCTCGTTCATCTCAATCCTCCGTAAAGCGGGTCTTGGACAAGTGTCGAATAGTCCTCGAAGCCGCGTGTAGTGATATCTGAATAGCAAAACAAGCGCACAAGGGCTATCGGGGCGGTGCGTCCGTATTTATCCGTGATTGCCATCTCTTCCCCTGTCCACGGGTCATGAACAATGGCATTGCTGTAAATCCCAGAGCCAAAAAACTTTGTGATGCGTAGAAAGTGCATTCCACCTCTAAGCACTACCTGGCCAACACAATCTCCACCACGCTCCAACCAACTATTTGCTGTCCCAATGGCGCCCTCCGGGACAGGGACATCCGCATATCTATCCGATACATGGACAAGAGCCTTGTAGTCGGGGACGCGGGCTTTCACGTCCAGATACATCAGGCATCCACTTGTGTACCCGCCGTTAGTCGTCAGTCTCTTGTTTACTTCCAATGGGGTCGTGTTGTTTATCTCGGCAATGGCTGTGATAAGACATCCATCGCTTCCAATCGTCTCAGGAGAGCATGTTCCTAACTGAACATCTGCCCATCGGGGATCTCTTTGATTTAGAACCATACAGTTATGCTAAAGGCGTTATCGCAGTTGGCTTACCGAGGGGGAGTGATTAGAAGATAAATAAAATATGCCGCAACTGCCACAACTGGAATAAGCAACCAGCCAGCAATCTCGTCTACAATCCGATCCACCTTTGCGCGTCTGACAATATCCAACTTATATTCAATCGGATGGTCAAGCCTAAATGCCTCAATTGGGTCTCTCGTCTCTACTTTCTGCTCTACACGCTTTAGCCCAACCCGGCATATTGCCTCTATTAACTGGTCAGCTGCGCCGTAGTCTGACTTTTTTACGTCAGGAATGTATTTCTCTTTCCAATTCCACCCGCTGCATAGGCCGGTTTGCTGGTATTGCTTCTTTAGGATTGGTATGTGATGGCTTGGAAGAGGCAAGTTGCCTGGCTCTGGCTCCCCAATCTCCTTAACAAACTGCGCGCGCGCCTCTGCCCGTTGCGCTGGTGTCCTAAACCAGCCCGTTGGGTAACATACCCTTTGCGCTTTCATTTTGTAGCCAAAGGCAGTTACGAATAATTGTCCCAAAACGCCTCCCAATCTGTTTTTAGAGCTTCGGCTTTGCCTATCTCAACCAGTTCATCCACCACGCTTGTGTCGTCCATATCGATCTCGTGGGGAAGGCTTGGGTTAAACCGCGAGAAGTGGTCGTATATCTCTCTGGCAAGTCCGCTTTGCTGTTCTATGGGATTTGAAAGAGAGGTTCTTAAAGACCATTCAACCCAATCACCCCACCACTTAGGAATCTTGTAGTTGTCGTAGAACCCCGTCCCAAGCGAGAACACAAGGGTCGTATCCGCTGGGTATTCACCTTCCGGCCTGTATTGCGCCGCTTCTATGCAGGCCTGATATACCGGATTCCCGCTAGTCCCTACCCCGCCATCTACACAAAGGCCAACGCCCTGTATGGGATAGGGCGAGAAGAACGTGGGCGCGGCAGCAGAGGCGGCTACACAATCCGCAAGGCTCAAATTTCCCGTTGTTTTAGCATTGGCCGGGCTGTCATTTGTGAAATACCACTGCTTGCGGTCATTTACCCTTACTGCCGTCAGAAGGATGTCAACTGGCAGGTCATTCAGGGATACATTGCCAATCACGTCTCTATAAATCGCCGCAGCGTTTACACTGCTGTATTTGTAGCTGCCAAAAGAGCCGATAAAGCCCTTCCAGTCCTTCCTAAACACTTCCTGGCAGAGTTCAATATACAGGTCAAGAGTATCGGAGGCCGTATTTCCACACGCAAGCGCGGCTGAGATTATGGCTCCGGTTGACGTGCCGGCCATAAAGTCAAACATCTCAACGGGCATCTTCTTGGTCTGAAGCTCAATTTCTTTGAGAATACAAAGCGGGATGATGCCGCGAATGCCGCCGCCGTCTATGGATAGAATTCTTTTTGGGCGAGGTTGATTATTTTCCATGCGTAGGCGTATCCTTTTTTGGTAGGCCGCGTTCCCTCGTTGTATACGGCAAGAGCGCAAGCCAGGTCATTGCGGCAATACTTCTTTAGGTTGTTATAGAGGATCGTTACAGTCCAATCCACGTTGGTTCTGGGGTCAAAAAGCTCTTGTCTGAGTGGCCGGTCATAAAACCACGATTTTGGAAACCCTCGTCCGTGATCGCGGGGAATAACCTGCCCCAGCCCAATCTCTCCGCTATCTCCAACCTCATTTGGGTCACAATGGCTCTCCGTCCAGATGAGGCTCCATATCACGCCTTTGGGAATTCCCAATGTGGCCTCATGCTGGAACAGTCTCTTGTCCAGTTCTGGGTATCTATTGATGCAATCCTTCGGCCCAGTGAGGATAAGAAATGGAATGAGTAGTTTTACAAATGCCAGCATCTTTTCTCCTTTTTTAGTCTTTCAACGGCTTTATGGCAGCTTCGGCAAGCCACTACCACATCAGTGCCTAATTGCTCGTGCCCAAGTCGGGTATAGCTGAGGTGATGCGTATCAAGGGTATTTGGGGCTACCTTGTGGCAGTAAAAACAAACATATCCGACCTGCTTCTTAAATTCGGCAGACCTTCGCTTCCAACTTTTGCTTCTGAGATAGAACGCCCGATACAAAAATCGAAGCAACCGCCAGTCTCTTGCTCTCTTTGCCAATGGGTCAACCAACCAAAATATGACGTATGACGCATCCATTCGTCTAAGAGTAGGACTTTTGTTCTATGCGCGTCAATAGCCCCTCTTCACCAAAACCGGCACATCCATCTCAGCCGCGCTTTCCATACCAGCGTTCGCAATTGCAATATCAAATGCCGTGTCAATTGGCTCATCCGCAGCAATGGCGCGATAGAAGCCGTCAGAGAAGGCGATTGCGGTCGGGTCTTGCACTTCCTGTTTCATTCCAATAACCCAATCGGCAACGGTCAGCAGTGGTTTTTGATTTATCGCAGAATCGCAAGCGTTTAGGACTATTCCAGTAACCTGCTTTGCTCTTAACAGTCTGACTATGGTATCGGTTGTAATAAGCTTTGCTACCCGGTCATTTCCCTCGAGCGCAAGCTGGCCGTTTAGCCCATGCCCTGAGAAATGCAGAATGTCCGGCCTTTGCTCAAGAATGGCCTGCGTGAGGTCGGCGGGCCGCGAGTATTGGATTGCCTTGAAGGTGTATCCACTCTTTCGCAGGATTTCCTCTATGCCCCTGGCCTCTATCCCAGTGTTTAGCGCGGAGGAGTTAATGGGGGAGCTGGAAACAAACAGAACATGCTTTTTTGCTGGCGCTGGCAGATTGGCCGCGTTTGTATAGGCGTGTTTGGAGAGGATGACTATTTCATTGTTCTTGAGTTGGATTTCCTCATTCTTCATCCGCACTATCCTCTCAAGCTCGCCTACTCTGCTCTCTAATCTTTCAATGCGTTTAACAAATTCTTTCCTCTCCGCAATGAGGTCGTTCTTTTCTTTCGTAAGGACTTCTATTTCTTTGCGTTGGAATCTCACAATTTCTCCATCCTGACCACTTCGCTTCAATATTGGAAGAACGCTTACTATGGCGGCGGCCAAGCAAATAACAGTAAGAATTTCGCCCATCAAGACCGATGTCATCGAACCCCCATCCATCTGGAAAACATCATCACATAGGAAATAACGACAATGATCGTGTGAATCCTCAAAGCACCTGCCCAGCTTGCCAGAATTGAAATAATGGGGATAACTCCCATTTCAATGGCCAGAAGACCGTATACACCATAGACAAACTGATGAACAAGTAATAGTCCGATAGCAATCAAGTCGGCTGGTTTTACGACCTTAGCTCTGTATATCTTCCAGATTCCGTAAATGGCAATCACAATAAGGACAAGGTGGATAACTCTCTCCACCATCGTCAAATCAGCCATCTCATTCATGATTTGCCCCCTCTATCTCCTTGCCTGCCAACAGCGCCGTTTTCGCAAACTGGATGAAGGTGAGGAAGGTGCCTTCCGTTGACTTGTCGCCAAATACCTTCCATGACATGAAGGAAGCCAGTGCGGAGATTACGCTGTCCTCTTTCTCTGTGGTTGTCATTCCCCCAGAAAGCAGATGCATGTATTCCCCGCGCGCAATCATCGCGCTTAATTCATTTGCCGTTGTTGCCTGTGCCATTCTTTAGAGCATTCTTCAATCTTTTGTCCATCTTCTTTACCTTTCTGATAAGGCACTGCACTTGAAAGGCCAAGTCCTCTACCCCGGCCAGCCGTTTGTCGTTTGGATACCATGTCAAGGTAGTTGTGTTTGTTGTATCCAACGGGTTTGTCGTTTGGCATGGCGAACTAAAAGGCACATAAGCCACGCCAGGTATGTAAGGTGTGGTGTGGCAGTAATACATCCTCGCCGATGCCCCATTCTTGTTATCTTCCATCAATTACCCCTTATATTTGCCGTCGCTCACGGCCATCTTGCGCGTCACCGGTGTAATGGTTTTCCTGGACCATAGTTGCGTGAGAGCGTCGTAGTAATGCTCCACGTTGTAGCCATTCCAGTCCTCTCTGTTCCCCACCTGAAATAATGCCCCACCAACGAACGGAGAAGGCTTACCCAAAACGGGCTTTGCCTGCTCGTCCATAAACCACAACCCCCAGCGCAATACGTCGGCGTTTGTCGCGTTGTGGGCAGGGAAGCCGCCTACGCCACCCTCGTCTACGCCGGTCTCGCTGCAATGGATACGGCTTATGCTGGTCAGGTCAAACCCACAATCGGTATAGAACGACCGCCAGCGTGTCTCAAACCACTTCGGATCAATCGATGTCACCATCGAGCGGGTATTCCCCTGTTCGGTTATCCATGTGGCAGTTGTGTTGCTCTTTCCAACCTGTGCCGTCATCTTCGCGCCGGCTATCCCTCTCGTGGTTTGCCCAAACAGCATGTTTGGAGAGTAGTAGTGTCCGTGGAAGTCAAACAATCCCTCGTTAAAAGGGCCTGCATATTCCTCTTTCATCACACGGCACACACTGGGGTCTGTAATGTCTGGCGTCCCCATGCTGAACGCCCCGGCAGCGTATCGCGCTCCGCTGATAGCCGCAATCTTTCGCGCCATGTCTCTGTCAAAGGCCGCGCGGCGGCGAATCCCGTTTATGTCCTGGTTGCACTCATCCGCTTCGTTTAACCCCGTGTAAATCAAGCGGCTGTCCTGGCACCCTTCCATCCGTGCGATCAAATCGTCCGGGGATGGCATTGCCTTATCCAGATACATCCTGACCATCACATCGGCATCGGGATATTCGTTCTTAAGCCGTGTCGCAAAGCCGGGGTTATTCAGAATAATGAAATAGCGGCATCCCGCTTTCGCCGCGGACAGAGCAACCTCTTCGTGTCTATTAAGGACGTTCAGGCCAATCCTTACCGGGGATTGGGAAGTGTTTTGAGAGATTTCAATGTATTGCGCGTATACCCATGCTCTTACGATGCTGTCCTTTCTCGTAACATCCGGGTAGGCGTTTATCTGATGCCATTCCCCATCTTTGCTAGAGGAAATGACTTCTACTTTTGCGCCCTCATGCAGCCCTCCGATGATGTTCCCGGCATTCTCGCCAAGCGGGTTGTCTATCTTCGGTGTCGCCCGAATGTTCAGATGGTCGGTTGCTATTCCAGTTTGCATCAATGAATTATGTTTTGTAAAACACAGATGGGAAACCGGCAACAAAAATGCCGCCTTCTCAGGGGCGGCACTCTTGTCCTATGAATTGGGAATTCCCAATTTACAATCTGACACGATTTACGATATTGGCAATATTTTCCACTCTTTTTTGAAGGCCTAGCGCCATTTGCATAAGTTCATCCATCAACGGAGAATAAACGTTTGTAGACATGGCGCTATTGTCACCGGCAACGGCTACTCCCTGCTTGTTGGTAGCCAAAATTGGGATAAGGACAGGACTAAGAGTAGTGTCCATCCCAATCTCAAGTTTCTCAAGGGCGCTCATGGTCTCGGCCAACTGCTTCTTGATATGGTCGCTCGCTAGTGTTGCTGTATTCGCGTCTGATGTTGTATTGGTAGCCATACCACCAGATTAGCGAATCTAGCTCTCCTTCGCAACGGGGTCTCTTGAAAGAAAGCTCAGAAGCAGCCATGCCGCGCTAAAAATAATCATCCAAATGACTGTTGAGCTAAGGATCAATTGAAGTGATGCTTGCGCGGCCAGGGCGCCGCTATTGGTTAGCAATATCCCCAGAACTGGCTCATCTGGAATTCTCGTGTTATCACTTATCTTGGTGACAAGGCTGAGGTTGAATACGGTTAAGGCGGTCGCTAAAAAACAGGATACGGGGGCTGTAAGTGAGCGTCTCATCCCCTGAGTATATCTTCTTTCTCACCTGCATTGCCTATGCGAATATAGGCTCGTAGACCTTCTCAAATATATCGGGCTTACAAGGGTAGAACTCGTTATTCACGCCCTTAATGATGAAGTCTTGCGGGACAGCCTTTGTTATCCCCTCAAGAGTATTAACTATCCAGCAAACACCTTGCGGGTTGGTCTCTGTGCGTTCTTTGATAGGAGAAAGATTTAGCTTGCCCTCAGACCACTCTGCTACCTCTGTCCAGTTCAATTCCGTTATCTGTATTGCTTCAATGCAGACGGGTTTCTTTCTGTATCTATTTATCATCGTTTTTTGCCTGGCTAGAAGGATTCCATCTCCATGTTCTATGTTTCTCCGTAATCACTTCCTCGTCGAATTCGCTCCCGTGGTCTATATACCAATTCACGTTGTCCGGTATCTCGACAACCTTTAGCTCAAACCCTTCCGTGCCTTTGTATTGACTACTTTCAACCATCTCTATCAGGATTGGGTCTGTTCGGTAGTTCTCCAAATAAAGACCACTTTCTTTTGGAAGGTCCCCTTTCTCGTCTGGTGGAGCGCTGGAAAGCATGTCGCAGTCCTCAATATCCGAAAGGAAGTGCGCCATCTTGTCGCTGTCATAGTCAATGTTCTGGACAACTGGATAGTATTTGATGCCCTTCTTGTCCAGAAATTCCTTTAATAGAGCAAGTGGTGCAACGCACCACGCGTTGTTAGGGGATATAACTATCTTCATGCTGGCTCCGGCACTAATGCCTCTGGTGAATCATCGTCCTCGTTATTCTCAAATGTCATATCAGCAAAGGCGTCCAACTCCGGTAAGTCGTTGAACTCAGCAAAGGCTTTTATCCAGTCGTCCGTTTCAGGTTCGTTAGGTTCAGCCATCTTTGTCCTCCGTCATTAATCCTTCTATGGAATGCTCATCTCCGAACACCCCGTCCATAAACGTCCCCTTCTCCCTGTCAAAAACATTACTCACGTTCAACCACCACGGCTTTTCTTTCGTCTCCCCCTCTTTCGGCAAGTCCCATACAATCCTCCCCCTCCGTAAGTCCCCCGCCACTACCGGCCTGAGCTTCTCTGGAACAGGGTAGTTGCAGGCCAACTCAAGCAAATGAGACTGCCGTTCCTCCAATCGCTCAAGCTCCCTCTCGTGCCGATCCATCGTCTCAAATACCTTTGCCGACACGTTCATGTAATCCGCTGGTGTCATATATTGCTGCATCTGTTCTCCATTTGTGCGTAAAGGAGATACACCATCTCCCTAAACGCCCCTGTTCTTCTCATCATCCTATGCCTTTCTAGCGTGGGTTTCTATACCCCCCCGCTGGGTTTCCAGTAGTGGAAATTTTGCGAGGAGAGGTGTTATTAGTGTCATAGGGGGGTGGAAAAGTGAACATGCCCCTCCCCTCCCTATGGCGTTTATTCCTCGTTCACCAGTAGGTGAGCAATTCTTCCAGTAAGGAGAAAAATGACAACCTATACAGATTATGCCCAGAAAGAGATTGAGCTGTTCCTCGCTACCGTTACTTCTTGCCCAAGATTCGTGGCAGTTGAGCAGATCAACGATTGTTTGCGATACAGATTGACAGCACAAGCAGAGGGGAATACGCCCTTCCAAAATACACGAGAAGCCATTGAGCACATGAAGGGAAAGGTAGCAAGTGCAGTGATGGGGACATTCCGATACAACTCAATAGCCAATGAGTTGACTGCTTGCACGTTCTACAACTAAATACATAGCGCATACAGAGGATGGGGTTGGGAATTCCCAATTTGTAGCTCATTGCTACTATGCGTCTTAGAGCCAGGTGTTGTGCCTGCTCTATAAACAAAGTGAGACCTATTGGTTGCAGCCTCTAGGTCTCTTTACATTCATCACCCCTGTAAGGAGAATCATGTTCGGAAAGTCTAACACACCATCATCAGCATTCGCAGTAAAGGTTAATGCCATCAAGTCCAACATGCCAGAAGCGAAAGAAGCGTTTCAGGTTATTGAAGAGATGGCCTATCGCCAATCTACTCGCCCAGTCTCTATCTTCTCTCTATTTTCAAAGGTAGACAAGACAAAGAAGCCGAAAGAGCAGGTAGAGAAGAGCCTGCGTGATTACGCAGACAAGTTCGGTGTGGAGGTTAAGTGAAATGGCATACCTACAACTACCATCCTGGCACCCAACCATGCCAAATGGAGTATTGACTGACATACAGTTTATACACTTCTGGGAGGCTGAGGCTAAAGAGGTGTGGGAGCGTGTGGCAGTAAGTCATGGGTTCACTGAGGCTAAGAAGATTGTAGGGCTTAATCCCCAAGACTACCATCGTCAAGCGGCCTTGTCTGTATTGCGCTATGGTGGAATCGCATATACAGGTCAGGTAGCGGAGATAGTCCGCTATGCTGAACAGTGGCAGAAGGAGAACCCGTATACAGAAGAATGCCCAGAGGATGATAAGGCATTTATGGACATGCTTTATGAAAGACAGTTAGCTGGTTACTAAAACTAAATAGTAGTGGATATGGCAGATAGGGTAAGACTTATCTTGTAGAAGTATCCATTACACATACAACTGAATACTAATCGTTGCCCTCTATGTAGTTGACGCTGCATAGAGGGCTTTACATTCATTCACCCCCGATAAGGAGTAAACATCATGTCTACCAACAATACCACGACGACAACCCGCGACCTGAACCCAACCTACACCACGCAGGTAGAAGGTGCAAAGAAGGCCCTCATCAGCATCATCAACCGCTACGGCGCGGCCTACCAGACCAGCCTGCCGGCCAATGACAAAGGGCATGGGACATTGCTCATGGATGCCATGCAGTATGCCGCTGACCTTCACGCGCGCGGCAAGCAGACTTTGTTTCATTCCCTCTGGGAGAACTGGAAGGCTGATAACCGAAACCTGTCCATGTTGGCCTACGTTGCGGCCTGCACTGAGCTGGGCATCAAAACGAAGGTGAACACGGACACGGCCAAAGTGTCACACCTGTATCGCGCCACGCTGGGCTTGGATTGGGAGCCAACCGAGGCACAGAAAGCCGCCGCTATGGACCTGATCCGCGGCCAGCAGGTAACTAATGGGCAGATGCACATCATCTCCATGTTTGTGGCTGGTGTGATTAAGGCCGAAGAGGTCTATTCGCCTCGCCTGCGGGCGCTCTTGGGCCTCCAACCCGCTATTGAAGTGGGGTTCTAGCCAAATTGAGTAGGTTGTAAAAGACCTACAAAGCAAATAGCTTAAGGAGTAGATCATGTTTACCCAAAAACCAACCAATGACAAGAAAAGCGCATTTGACATTCTCCTAAATGGAGTAAAAGTTGCCCATGTTGCCAAAGAAGGCAAAGAGTGTTTTGCCTACATGGATGAACCCTCATGCGGTTATCGGCAAGGCCCATATACCTCACTGAAGGTTGCAAAAAGAATGGCTAAGCAACTCACAGTCGAATGGTATTTCAATGTCATGATGAGCACTTATCAAGAAATAGGCTGGGGCTATGACTTCGCCATGCGCTCCGGAAGAACGGACTTTGGATTTGTTTCCCTTGATGGTGAAGAGTGGACGGTAAAGAGAAACCGAAACATTGACGGCAAAAGTGAAGAGAGGAAATTTCTCGATAAGGAAGAGGCTCTTGACTGGCTCGCCGAGGATATTCGCCAGACCGTGAAACGCGTTTACGGAGAATTTGATGCGATAGGGTTCATGGCTCAACATCCCCGTTGACAGGGAGAGAAGTGGTTTCGTAAGCTGGAATAGAAGCAGGTAGTCAGAGCGGGGCTTCAAATACCCTCTGGCGAGACCGAATACTGAAACTAGCTTGTGACTAAATAACCATTTCTCTTCCGAAATCGTAGGAGTTTTACGTTCTCCGGCCCGTCCCAGAGATGCAGGGGCTAAAGGAAAGTAGGAATAGAGAGCGCTGAGAGGCTTTGGACTCCGGGACTGCTCTCTATTGGCCTAATGGGGCTGCTTCAAAAAATGCCATGCGCGTGTGGATGGGCTGAGAACGTTTATTTAACAGTTACCGGACCTAAAAACGAGGTCTGGAAGTAAGGGAAAGGAGTAAATCATGGACATCAGAGTTGGAATGGATTCCCTAAAGCTCGACGAAATCAAGAGCGATTTGGGTTGCCAAATGCTTGCCAATACCCAACCCTTAGCCAAATACCTAATGGACCTATCCATTGGGCTTATAGAGAAGATTGAGGAGCAAGAGAAACGTCTCCTGGCAACTCAAGAACCCATTGCAAGGTTAGGCGAATGGCGCATGACCGTCTGGGGAACGGCTATGAAGTTTCTCGGAGTCATCGAGAAAGACGACACGTTTGGCCTATGGGTAGATTGTATGGAAAGGGAGACTATGAAACGCTTTTCATTCCCCATCTGGACATGGCTTGAAATGCCCATAGCTTATTAGGAGTAACAACATGGACATATACACGGATGGATCATCCGACGTTGGGAAAAAGCTTATCGGATACGCGGCCTATGACGGAGAAGGAAACCACATAGTTTCCGGGTGGAGAAATGGAGAAGGCTCAAACACTGCTGAGCTGACAGCGATTTACGAATCCCTCTTCCGCGTTCCAAACGGCACAAATGTCACCTTTCACGTTGACAGCAACAACGTTATTGGATGGCTGATGAAAGACTGGAAGTCAAAGGCGCTGAATATCAAAGAGCTTCTTCACAACATAGAACTCAGGAAGAACCTTCACGGAATCTTGATTTCCGTTGTGAAGACTGAGGGGCATTCAGGGGTTTGGCAAAACGAACTTGCCGACAAGAAGGCAGCAGAAATGCTAAATGCCGCAAGAAAGGCTGCCGCCTAAAGGAGTAAAACATGGGCATGCCAAGTGAAGTCAAAAAGATGATTGCAGTCCTTAATTCCTATAAATGGGATGACACCACAGGAGCGTTCAACATCTTTCATCTATATCCAAAAGGATTAGCCTATCCAGATGGATTTTACGATTCTCAGTGGTTTGAGTGTATTGGCTTCAATACCACGACCATGACGAAGAAGGATCTGGGTCTGCACGATCAGATGAACTTTCAAGGCAAAAAGCCTCTTTTCGTCCGAGTATACGCCGACGGCTCATTCCTAATCCGCTTCAACGAGGCTATAAGAGTAATGAGTAACCAGGAAATTACTGTTGGCGTTTCAAATTGAAAGTTGGGAATTCCCAAAAGGAGTAACAGAATGGATAAAGCAGAAATAACCTCTAGCAACCATCCTTCATACCCAGCAGGAAGCGTAATGCCTCTTGGTGGGATACAAGGATGGTTCTGTCTTACTCAAGGCCCTCCAAGCATTAAAGACACAGATCAACGTGTCATGGTTGAAGCGGATTTCTTTGAGTATGGAAGAGTAGAAGGTCGTATCGTTGAAGAGGAGCAACAACATGATTAAGAAGTTACGAATAGCCTGGGGAGAGTTCTGGATTGGAATCCTAGAGCGCTGGCTCGGTTCCTATAAGGAGAAATAGACATGACAAACATCAAATTCGCAACTGATTCCATTATCCTGATGGAATCGGAAAAGACTAAACAGAACTGGATCCTAATTGTCGGACCAAACGTTTCCGCGCGCATGGCGTGCCTTGAGAACAAAGATGTGGTGGCAAAGATTCAACCCTTCTCGATAGGGTTCGCCACCTGGCTCAAGCAAGACGGCAAACTCGTCCCCTACGCCATCTACGGGGATTTGCGGAAAGCGTTTCTCGACACGGACAAGGCAGTCTGCGATTTACTTGGGAATTCCCAATAAGGAGCAATAACATGGCAACAACACCTGACACGATCTTCATCTCAAAGGCCGTTAAAATCCTGAGAAGCGGGCCAATGGCCGGGCGCTGGTCTCTCCGTCTAAACGGCGAGATGCCCCCAGTGCTTGATGTGAGACAGGGAACATCCCTGGTCGGAAGCATCACAACGGGCAAGGAGGGATACGACCTCTCATCACCAGAAGGAATGCCCATAAGCCACTTCAAAAACCTAGAAGAGGCCATCATGTTCATGGACTTACAAGTCCTCATGAGCCTGATGTTGGGAATTTCTCCCGTCCTCCAACCCACTTTGGTGGTATAAGTGGGGGATAACCTCTCTCGTCTCGGTGACGATTATAGGCAAAGTGGGGAATAACCCCCGTTTCTAGCCCATAAATCGCTACCGCGTCCCTAATTCTTACGTTGGGGGCAAGGCTCACAGCACCCGGAATTAGGCTGAACCTCCCCTTTCGCCCCCAGAAACCTTTCGTTATGTTTCATTTTGAAACACTATTCCCACAAATCCCCTTTTATTGGGCGAATGTGGTTCGTAGAGTAATAACTATGGCAAATAACTCGAATGCACAGTTGATAGCATTTCATATCGTGTTTGATCGTGGGTCATGGAGAATAAGGGACTACTTGGGGTTTACGGCCAAGATTCGCAAACAAATCCCTGATGATGCATACAGAGAGTGGAGAGCTGGGGGTAATCCTCCTAAGATACAGGAATGGCAAGAGACGCTTACCAAGTATTCGTTGAAGCTTGTCCCAGCTGGAGAGAGTAGAGTAATGGTTACTTCCCTCTAAAGGAGTTACATGGCATACACGTTTAATGGCCTCCTTGTATCCCTCTACATCCAGCGGGATGCAAATGGGGTATGGAAAGTAAAGAATCCAGTGAAGTTTGCGCAGGTAATGCGAGAAAGAATCTCTATATCTGACTACGAAGAATGGAGAGCGGGGGGCAACCCCGTAATAATACAGGAGTTGCAGGGGGAGCTTGCCCGATACTCCATGAAGATCATTCCATTTGGGAAGGACAAAGTAGCTTTTACTTCCCTCTAGGTAAAAAGTGAGGGATTGGCAATTACCAATCTTTAGGAGTAAGAAGAATGGCGCAAATTAACTACAAAGACAATTACCCGGTCGCAATAAAGCAAATCAAGGGCTATCTTCCTGTATTCAGTGGAAAGAGGTTAGACAGAATAGCCTCGATTTTGTGGACAGCTAAATCTCAAGAAATTGAGCTTGAAGAGAGACCGGAGTTTATTGAGTTAAGAATCAAAGTAGATGATGCCACAAGAATTGGCGCAAACTGGTGGATTGAATGGGGGACAGTTGGTGCATATATATGTAATGGCATAGGTCTAAACAAGTATTCTCTACTGTTGCACAAGAAACAAATAGCATGGGAATAACTTTAATGAGGTCAGCAAAGACCTTCAACGTCTAAAAAGTTGGCAATTGCCAAAAAGTCGGGGAGCTGATAACTACCAATTATCAGCTCCCCATCACATTCATTCCCCCGTCTAAGGAGAACAAAACCATGACCAATCTACCACCAACCATTCGTCTCGTCAATGGCGTTGCCAAATATGAGCCACGCTACTGTGATTCTCTCGCTACGGCGATGGAAATCCCTTTCGTGAAGCTGGACCTCTCCCGCGGCCAAATCAGGGATGCGGTCGAGAGTGGAATTGAATACAACGGCGCGCGCTGGTTTCCTTCTGGCGCAATTGCCGCATCAAAGGGCGAAACGCCCACTTTCGTTGGATACAAGATGCCCGGATTTTGGCAGAACATCATGTCGGATCATGGCAAGGTGGCGTATGAGCGCTTGCTTCATACCCCGCTCTGGGAAGGCGTGCAACTCGTAACCGTCACCGTTCAGGTTGTGGACGATGATGTGTCCCCTCTTACGGCAGATGGGATGTTTGCCGTGTCCGAGGCGTTGTGCCTGAAAATTGGGAATTCCCAATTCCGCGTTGGGCAGTATCGCGGTGCGTTCTTTGATGTCTACGAGGGTGAGGTTTATGGCCCCAAAGTCATCCTGAAGGGCGTAGGCGTTCCTTCTACCCTTAAAAGCGGTATTGACATGCTTGTCCCTAAATCATGTCTCAAAGGCGCTCTGGGTGAGCTGGGAGAGGTGTTTGCGGTGCAGATGTGGCTGGGCGTAAGCCAGTATGCAAAGACCGGCTCAAGTCGGGTCGGGTATCAGGTCATGCAGTATGCGCCAAAGACTGTTTGGCAGGTTATGGACGACCTGAAAGATGCGTTGGTTAAGGCAACCAATGACAAGACTTCCAACCCGGAGAACCTTATCTCTGTTACGCCTGCCGAGGATGACGACAAATCGCCTATCGCCGTTCTGAAGAAGATGCTGGCCTTCGGGCAAAAGCTGGGCAACCAAAGTCTGCTCAAGTCCACCTGGGCCACGCGGCAGTTACAGACCATCGTCAGCAACGTGAACACCGACCTGTGTGTATCTGGTGGTTTGAAGGCCACGGGACGTATGGCCGTGTGCTGGCCCCACATGAAAGACTTTGAGGTTCGTATCGCTTCCGGCAAAGCTGGCCCCGGCATGGTCTATCGCAATCCGCACACCGCGGAGTTCGTGGACGGGAAGCTGGTTTCCGGCATGATCCCCGTCAAGGTTGTGATTGACGCCAACGTGCCAGCAGACTGCATCGCGGTAAATGAGAACACCGCCCGCGTGACAGGACTGGACTATGACGGAGATACATTGAACCTCATTTACGCCAACGATACCTGGCACGGACGAATTTGGTTCAATCACTTAGAGGCGCGGAAGGTTATTGCGGGGAAATCCACCCGCTCGGACAAGCGTGAAGCACCCGCCTCTCTTGCTGAAACACTGTCCTTCATCTCAGAGTTGAATATTGGGCAAGTCGCCAATATTGATTCTGATTTGGAAGTGGCTCGACAAGCCGGTCTCATCACCGGTGCGGAATATCTCGCATTGAAGGTGTTTACCGCACAGGCCATCCATGACGCAGTGGACGGGCAAAAGCGTTTCCAGCTTCCCGACATGGAGAAGATGGGCAAGATTCGCAAACTCCTCGCCAAGAAAGGCTTGACCAAGCCAGATACCGCGTTTCGCAGGTTCAGCAATGGGTCGCTGAAGGGCTGGATGCGTAACCCAGCGACCGCGGACGACCTGCCAACGGACACGCCCCTGATTCCTTCCAACTACATGAGCGGGAAGGGTCACATCTCGGCCAACTTCCACCGCTTTGCTCCGCACCTGAACGTGCCGGAGTTTGACCAAATTGGGAATTCCCAATTTATCAACTGGCTGGAAGATGGAACAGGAAAGGGTGCAGAGTTCGCAAAGCAGGCGTTTACCCGCTTTAAGGCCATGCGCATGGCTATCGCGGCCTTAAAGGGAATCGAGGAATACGACAGCATGAAGGCCGACCTGAATCGTGCCTGGCGCATGATGTGGGCGGCATGTGATCTGACGCTGGAAGAGAAGCGCGAGGCAATGGGAACGCTATGGCATCTCTCTTTCCAAAACGACAACGAGCAATCGCTGCTCTGGAACAGCTTGACCGACACGCTGTTCACGATGTTGGAAGAGCGCATTGAGGCGATTAAGAAGATTGACGCCATCCCCGTGAAGACCGGCGTGTTGGTGGGGAAGGCTCTCGAAGGTCTATTTCAAGTCGTTAACGTTGTGCCGGTGACAAATAAGGCTGGCGAACAATGCCAGCAATTCCATCTTGCGGACGGCGGTGCGTTCATCACCCGCGCGAGCGGACGACCAGTGACAAGTCAGGCATTCCAAATTGTGTGCTGCCCAATTACAAAGGCTACCGCCCGATTTGAGATTGTGGCCTAAACCTATTTCCCCATGAGCGTGTTGCGGGGAATTTCCTTATACAAACCATGAATAACATTGCTTGTCTTATTGGCGGGAAGGATGCAGAAACCAAAGCCACCATGTTGATGGAGAAGTATGCAACATACACAGCCATCGCTGAGGCCCCGGATAGTGAGTTGAAGAAGATTATTCCTGCATCGGCAGTGAAAAGAGTGAAAGCCGCTGTTACTCTTCCCCCGATTGTTCAGTGCGGCAAACAGATATATAGCTCCGAAGATGCCGGAGCTTACTTCAAACCTCTGATTGGAAGTAAAGATCAGGAAGAGTTGTGGCTTATGGGAATTGCAAAAAGCCGGCGAGTATTGTTTTGTGAAATGGTATATCGCGGGGCTATTGGGCAGATTCCGATAGATGCGTCCATCTATCGTCTGGCCGTCCGAAAGAACGTCCCTGAGGTCATCATTGCTCACAATCATCCTAGCGGCTCTTGCGACCCAAGTCCAGAGGATATTACTGCTTCCAGAACCATGAAGCAGGGATTCAAACTTCTTGGGATTGACATGCTGGATAGCCTTGTCGTTACGGCCAGCAGTTTTAAGTCACTAGCAACCAGATTGAATTAAGGGCTATCGCCCTTCCAGAAACGTAGGAGCAGCCCTGTATTTCCTTTATGGATTGCGCGGCTTGCCCTCCCCTCCCAGCCCCCTTGCATCAAGAAAGCAGGGGGCGTAATATGAAAACAGGCAGATGAAGGCGCGGGAATTAGCATAGACGCGCGGCTATTCGCTGTCATTCTTAACCGATTGCGCGGTTACAGCACGGAGTGGAGAAATCGTCTCGAAAGAGATGAGGACATAGAAGCGAAGATGTGTTGTGGCTAGAAGAAATAGTGACACTAATCTGTAGTAATTAGCTGGAGTTGCGACCAGCCTGCCTAAAGGTTTCAATCATGCAAACATTCGTAATAGTTACCCTTTTCCTTGCAGCGATATATCTGACGGCTATGAGTCTTTTGGCTCATACAAAGAATGTCAAAAGCGCTATCATATTTCAGGTTATCCCGTTTTTGCTTGGAGTGTGTTTGTTCCGAGTAGCCTTCTATTTGGTTGATCTGGCTGCACATTCTTGAGTTGAATGCTGGACCGGCTCAGGAAGCCGTAAATGAGCAAGTTGGGTGTAGGTGAGCACAACCTATACCCAATACTTATCAATAGCAGCTTAACGCACTGCCAGACACGTATCCTTTTTAGATTCAGGGCTATCGCCCTTCTAATCAACTAGCCCTAACGGGCTGAAAGGCTAAGCAGATATGCCTTCATAGACCAACGGCTACCCGTTGGGAATTCCCAAAAACCGGATACCTCCGGCTCTGCCATCTCAGAAGGCTATCGCCTATCTGAAATACATTCGAGCATCCCCAGACCACGCCCACCTGGGGATGAATATTACCTATGGGCATCAATCACATTCATTCAATTTAGGAGAAACATCATGACAATTGCACTCGCAACCAAGAAAGGCAACGTGGAATTCAAGACGAAGGTCGGCACGGCTTTCAATTTCGTGATCCCACACAACTTGAGCATGGGCGCGGACGAGAACGGCCATCCCAAGACGGTGACCGAATGGCAGCCCTGCATGGTCTACAGCAGCGCCTTTCAGGTGATCGCAAACCTCGACGGCACTAAAGGTGTGCAGGCGGGGAAGAAATATGTCCTGACAGGGAACTTGACTCCCAACGGTCAGCACGAATATAACGGCAAATCCGTTCCTCGCTGGGTCGTGAAGAACTGCGGGCTGATCCGCGAGATTGGCAAGGATGGCGAAATCGCCTCCGCACAGGAATTGGTCACCGCGACCGAGCAGGAAGAGCTTGACGGTGCAGTGGTGCCGTTCTAAAGCCGAACCACAAGGGCCAGCTCCATTGGGAGAGGCCCTTGAATTCTTTTTCAGGGATTGCTAGAAAGAAAACAACCATGAAAACAATAAAATTTTCGGATGTAAAAAAAGTGCTCAATCCAATTGGAAATTTTATTTTCGTTGGCAGCATCGTCGCCACATTCCTGAAACTTATTCACGTAATTGACATTCCTGATCTGGCTATTTCGCTCCCACCGATTATCTATTTCATTTCTATTGTCCTATGCGTAGTCGGTCTGAAACTTGCGTCTTCATTAGGAAAGATTGATTTAGTGGATTAGCCAAAAAGTCGGAAATTGTAGATAAATCAGAGGAAAAAGATATGACAGCAGAAATCTCATTTACTGATGTTGGGAGAAATAAAGTCTCATGGAAAGAAGAGTTTCTTCTTATCAATGGCGTATTTCATCCCGCGGCAGTAATCGCAATGATTAAAAAGAAGAAGTGCCTCGCCAGCAGGGAAATATCTATTACTTATCTCCTAGAAGAAAGTAGGAATTTAATAACTGGTGAGGTGTTTGTTGGGGAGTCCAGAAAAGTTGGAAGGTTTGAAATAACCCTTAAAACAGCCCAGTGACGGGTATAGAAGGTTCAACTCCTTCCACTGAGCATAGTTAGATAGCTGTTGATACAGGCGAACAACGTCATAGCCTATGTCAATGAGCGCAGGAAGTAGCAGGAAGGTGTGATGCGCCCACGGAGAACGCGAACTCCGTTGAATCACTGCTACCGGCTATTTAACTTAAGAAAAAGGGGAAATCATGCACAAAAACTTACAGATTCTCTATTACGAACATGTGCCATGTCCCTATGCAATACGGGATAGCGGTGGGCTTTTGTTCTCCTTCATGCCAATAACAAAATATGAAGGGCAGGACGAAAGATACGAAAAAGAGGTTGCCGAGTTGTGCGATCTTGCGAATTACCTTCTCGAAGCACTAAAAAAAAGAACCCCCCCCATTGCAATCCCTATTTCAAACAACTACCGTCTTTCTAAGGAAAATAAAAATGAATACACCCCTAAATGTTCACAAAGCACTGTCAAATCGCCTGATCTATGTCGCAAAAGCACTGCGAAAGAATCACTCGGAATACAACGTTGTTCCCGTGATTACCGAAGTAGGTGGGAAGGTCGGTGTCTGGATTATTGAAAACAACTGCGAACCTATTGAGATTCGGACATATCTTGAAAACACCGACCACTGCTTCCTGACATTTTGCATAAGCCACTCATACTCAGGAAGCAGCGACCTGGGCGAGGCGCTTATCAATGCCCATAACGCATGGAAGCAAAAGAATAAGCCGTAAAGGTTGCACATACACAACTACCCAAATTCAAAAAAGAGGCAAATGGCGAATACAAACACAACCATAAAAAACCCAAATGTGAACAAGGCTCTTGAGCAACTTCTAGGCGAAGTGAAAAAGTGTCTTGAGAAATACCATGACTTTTCAGTTACACCTGTTATCGCCACAGTAAACGGCAAGGCGGGCATATGGATTCTTGAAGAGGAATGTGCCCCAATTCGGGTAGATACAGAGGGAGGTCTCTCCTTTTATTGTGGCAATTTCCCCAAAACGGGGAGCGCATGGTCTAGGTATCTTCCAGACATTCTTATCCAGGCACACAACATTTGGGGACAGAGCAGACAAGAGGAACTTTTAAACATCGTCAATAAGGAGGTATAGGGATGAACCAAATCGTAAAAACTGCGTATACGCAGGTAACCACAGCTAATAAGCAGGCTGAGGATTTTGAGAGAGAAAAGGAAGATTCGTATAAAAGAAAGGTTATTGAGCAGTATCGTGAAACTGCGGTAAAAATCAATACGATTCTTTCTAAAAGCGGACGCGCATCTTGCGCATTTGTTGGAAAGCATAATGAGAGCATAGGAGTATTCATTCTGATTGAAGGGTGTTCTCCTATCAAAGTATCTCTTTGCACTCGTTCAGCAGGACAAGGACGACCAAATATTGAAGAACTGGTATATATCGTATTGTTCTCCTCTGGAAAGCATTTTGATGATCTCGACGAAGCGATTGTAGAAGCTTATGAGATTTATCAAAATACGCTAAAGAATTTCCAAGTTGAAGGCCTTTATGTAAAAAACCCCGCCTAACTAGCGGGGTTTTTGTATTCCAAAAATCATGGCACAGAAATCCAAAAACCCTTCCGGCTTGGTATCGCCAAAACTCATGGCTCACACTGGCGCCGTTTCGCGCGGCTTCAAGCACAAGGCGAATGAAGCAGTGACAAACATTGCCATCCTTTTGCTTGTTCTGGCTACATGCGGAATGGGCTTGTGGCTCATTCTCACAGGTCTCTTAGAGGCCATTCCCTGCGCATCATGCCAGTAACCCTCAAAGTGTTTAACAGGGTCTATAAGGTGAAGATCACCCGCGAGACCTACATGAATGGCCGACCCGCCCTCATTGCATGGAAAGATGGTCGGCAGTTTATAGAATTCTCATTTCCAGCGCTTGGGCTTGGCGCAGACGAATTCCCTTTTACCTCTACCCCAGAGGCGTTGCAATGCCTGAGTGATTTAGGCATTATCAAACCAACAGGAGCGCAATTCTTGCGTCATCCGATTGTTCAATTTTGCAAGGAAGTATAAAAAATGCACTTTAAGGCAGATACCGCTGCGCTGGTAAAGGCTCTTTCCATTGCCTCAAAGGGTATTCCGGGAAGAACCAGGACTCTTGATGTCCTGATGGGAATAATGATCGTTGCCGAAAAGGGGCAGGTGTTTTTGCGAACAACCGACCTTGAGGTCTATTGCTCAATTCCTGTCACAGATGCCGAGGTGAATACGGAAGGGCGTATCCTTGTTTCAGGGGCAGACTTTACTCAGCTAGTAAAGTCGGGAACGGGAAGTCTGACAATTTCCAGAATTGGCAAACCTAAAGGGCAGAGATTGGTAATTGAATCCAGCGCAGCAACACAGAAGTTGACCGCGATGGACGAGGCCGAATTCCCCGTATTTCCAAAAGAATCACCAAAAGTAGTTTTGGAATTTACCAAAGAATTTGCAGATGTTATCCCGATGCTGGTTGCAAGCGCGGCTACCGATGTATCTCGCCCAATGCTAACCGGCGCGCATATCGCGTGGAAGGGTAGCGCGATCACGATGGATTCTTCCGATGGGTTTAGGCTCACGCGCTGGACAACAACCTCAACTACCGAGAGCGAAGGCGAGGGCGGTGTCATCATCCCACGGAAAACCCTCACGATGCTTCCCCTTATCTTTGGGGATAAATTGACCATGAGCGTGAATGAGGCGGGCGGGAGAGTTTATTTCACTGGAAGCGGTGGAACGATTGCCTCCCTGACAATTGACCAGAAGTTTCCCCAGGTAGATGCAATCATCCCGAAGGAATCCAAAACAATGGTGTCCGTCAGCGGAAGCGACGCCTACGAAGCGTGGAGGCGCGCGGGAGCTACAAGTGAAATGCTCCTAACCGTTCTGGATACAGAGAGTGGAACAGTAACGGCCAAAAGCAATAGGTCAGAAACCGAGGCAAAACTGCCGATGAAAGTTGAAGGCGACCACATAGGGATTGCTGTTAACAGCGAGTATATGGTTGGCGCTCTTGCATCTCTGAAAGACGTTTCTGTCACCATTGGTCTCAACATGCCAAAGAATCCCCTTGTGCTTCGTTCTGAGGAATGGCCAGGGCTGATCCATGTCATCATGCCAATGCACATGCCAAAAAGAGAATAGGCACATCAGCGCCTTGTAGACAAGCTGGATATTCAGAATGAATCCCTGTTTCTTTTGTAGAAGCGGGGATTCTCTCTTTTTCAGGAAAGTGTTGCCATTTTTCAGACAATTTCATGCTATCTTTTATATACAAGAGGTGTTCAAGTAAAAGTGAGGAGCTAGAGTGAAACCAGAAAGAGATGAAGAGATAAGACTATGTATTACAGGATGGCAGAGAGAGGAAGCCATCGGGTGGAAATCTGATTGGCGCGGGGGCATAGATAGGCGTAACAATGTCTACACTGTCACAAAGGTTCTGCACACCTTCGCAGACAAAGTTATAAAGGGATGTGAAGTCAAAAAAGACGGTGACACAGAAATCCTTACCATCACAGACGTAGGTGCGTTCATCAGCTCGATTGATGAGATTTTGTTGGAAAGCGAATAGAACAAAGTCGCCCAGGAGTTAAAAATGATTACTGAAGAAGCAAAAAAGAATGCTTACGCGACGGGACTAGAATGCCATCTCGGTAATTGGAAGAATGCAGAAGATGCGTTCAGAGGATTAGCACTAAATATGCGATATGGGGAAGAAGCCTTTTCTTCATTTCAAGCTGGCTGGAACAGTGTCACCGACAAATATGCCAAGTGGTTTAAGATTGGTTGGCACTTTACCCTAGATACCTGCGCGGCTGCAACAGCAATAAGCTATTTGGGGATTGATAAAAAGCCTGATTTTGATGCAGAGGCAAGAAAGGCATTTACTGACGGAAATAGATCAAGGCACCAGACTATACGGGAAGTTCCGTGGGAAGCCAGTGGAGGTTTTATTTTCCATTAGGAATTGGGAATTCCCAATTTGCGCCGGTAGCTCAACGGTCAGAGCAGCGCTCTCATAAAGCGTTGGTCGCAGGTTCAAATCCTGCTCGGCGCACTAAGCCCCCGTAGCTCAATTGGATAGAGCGCAGCACTTCTAATGCTTAGGTTGTGGGTTCAAATCCCACCGGGGGTATGAAGATAGACTACCGTCTACTCAGGAGTAATGTGAATGCAAATAGTTGGGAGAACAGAAGACGGGCAGCTAATCATTGCCCTTTTAACAAATGAAGAGGTAATGCGCTTTTCCGTTGCCTCGGAAGAGCCGAGAATAGTTAGCGCACCAGCTCCAATACTAGAGCTTGCGGCTCTCGCCGATATGCGCGAACATGTAATTCGTTTTGACTGCGAATCAACTGATGCGGAGACGTGGTTGCTTAAAAATATGGATCCAAAGTGGGGTAGGTTGGATAAAACTGGCGAAGAACGTCAATACGTATTATTCGTTCGTAAAACCTATGACCTGTCTGATATTGGGCTATATCTCACAAACGAATACTATAAAGAAAAGAACGTTGGCACATGGGTAGAGGGTGTTGAGAATAAATTACCCAAGTTGTGATTTGGGATAAAAATGAGTGATTTCCGGCAATAGAACCATAGAAAACCCCGTTTTTGGCCGGAAAATGGGCATTGCCGGCATCCCCGCAAATTGGGAAATCCCCACCCCATAGAAATCCATTTGTGATTTCCCTAAGCTGGAGGAATGGCAGATGAAGTAATATGTAGGGTATTGGCGCAGATCGCGTTAAGGATTTCCAATGAGACCGCTTATACCCTTCTCCCAGCATCGGATAGCGGCACTTGTCCGAGTGTCTACGAAGCAGCAAGACCTCAGAGGACAAAAGCAAATACTGGAATCTTTTTACAGGGAGAGAGGTTGGGAGTTACCGCCTAAAGAGTGGATTAAGGAAGAGAAGACCAGCGCGTTCCGCGACAACGCACTTCAGAAGAGAACCGGCCTCACAGACCTTATCAACCGGTGCGAAGCTCAGGAACTAAAGGGATTCGTTGCCGTCCGCGTCGCTCGATATTTTAGAAATATGGCATTGGGGAGAGCCATATATGAACGCCTCAAAATCAGTAAATCAAAACTGATATTTTCAGAACGGCCAGACAAAGATATTTTTACCAGCGAGGGCTACACCTGGTTCATGGAGGAACTCTGGGATTCCGAGAAGTTTTCCATTAACCTTGCAGAGAGAGTAGCGGCTGGCAAGATGGCACAAGCGCGGAGAGGAGAGACCTTAGCCGCAAAGCCAGGCTTCGGGGCAAAGAAAAAGGACGGGGTTATTAAGTGGACAAAGGACGCCTTAATTGTCAGAGAGGCGATTACCATCTTCCACAACGAGGAGATAGGCGCCGATGCAATCTCTGACCGACTATTTGAGAAATACGGCAAAAGATTCAACTCCGCGCTTGTGCTGGGGTGGATAAGAGCGAGACGGTATTACGGATATGTCTCGCATTCCAAAGTGCCATTTGGCAAAAGATTCACCTCTTACAAACAGCGCAGGGATGCAAGGCTAATTAAAGCTGCGTGGAAGCCAATCGTCCCGCGGCGCTGGTATCTCGAAAACCAGGCAAAGCTTGCGCGGCGGGCGCGCGGCGGGCGCGGCAGTCACGCGGCCAATGAATACATCTTCAGCGGGTTGCTCATTTGTTCTGTGTGCGGCGGGAAGCTATCAGGGCTTATCACGCGCATGGTAGGCGGTGAGGCTCCATCCTACATTTGTCAGAATGGCACAAAGAGGATGTGTTCATGCAAAAGAGAATGCGTGAGCGAAGCAAGCATACTGGAACAGATAGATGGCATCGTCTCGTCTATCACGCTTCCAGAGAACTACAAAGACCGCATAGAACAAATCATACGAGATGCGGACAAATCCAAGCAGTTTGCGATTGATAGAGACAAGGCCATACAAGAAGGGAAGAGAACACTGGCGCTTGAGTTTGCCAATGGAAGATTAACGATTGAGGAATTCCAGCAGGAAGTTATAGAACTTCAAAAAACAATCGCTCCCCCCGCCCGGCCAATTAGCCATGCCCAGCGCGAAATAGAGGCCGCTATTGCCCTTATTCCAAACATCCCGCTTCTATGGGCAAACGCCACGAAGCCAGAGAAGAGGCTGCTTGTAAAGCAAATCTTCGAGGCAATTACCGTAGATGTTCTATTTGGGATTATTACAAAGGTAGAAGCGAACCCAGGTATTGAATCCCTGTCCGTTTCCACGAAGGTTGATCCAGAGCGCACACCCATTATGCGGGTTAGGGCGCTTATAAAGTCGGAAGGAAAGATTACCAGCCCAGAGATAGAGGCTATTACCGGAATAGAGATGCCCCGCATAAAAGGGTGTCTCAGGATTCTCAAAAAGATGAGGCTCATCCATGAAGACGGAAAGAAATGGGACAAAGAAAAAGACGGTATGCGGACCATCTGGGTTTGGTCGGAATAGGGATCGCATCATTGTTGTGGAAACCATGGGCCACAACACGGGCTGGCTGGCGCTGGGCGCTGGCATTGCTGGCGGCGCAGATGTCATCCTGATTCCTGAGATCCCGTATCACATAGACAGCGTGGCCGAGGCGATTCATGAGCGCAGCCGCACCGGGCGACGATTCAGCATCGTGGCGGTCTCGGAAGGCGCCATGTCCATTGAGACCGCCGCCGAATTTAAGGCTGCTGAGCGCGAAATTGAGAAAGCCAAAAACGCCAAGGCCAAAAAGACCGCCGAGGAAAAGCTTCTCGCGTTAGAGGCCCAGCGAACAGGCAACACCTTGCGGCTCTCCAGCCAATTGGAACAGCTCACCGGGCTGGAAAGCCGCGTGACGATTTTGGGGCATGTGCAGCGCGGCGGCACACCCAGCGCGGCAGACCGCTTGCTGGCAACCCGGCTGGGCACCGCGGCGGTTGATTACATTGAAAAGGGCACTTTTGGTGTGCTGGTGGCCGCGCGGGGCGAAGGCACTGAGGCCGTGCCGCTCAAAGACATCATCGGCAAACGGAAAATTGTGCCGCTGGATCACGAGTGGATCACCAGCGCGCGGCGCGTGGGTGTCTCGCTGGGCGAGGCGCAAAAGAAGCGGGGGTGACACGAAGAAAGAGAATGGCAAGGATGACGAAAACACAAAATCCTCGCCATTCTTTTTTAGATTGAGAAATGGCTCGCCTCTTTCGCCGCTCCTTGCTGGTGCAACTGCTGGGAATGTATCTCGGTTTTGTGGTTGCGCTGCTTGGCACCGGGTTGATGTTGCGCGAATTGGTGCAACGCCAGCTTGTAGCGGATGCCGAGGCGACCAATCTTGCGCTGGCTCGCTCGGTGGCGCATGAAATTGGCGACCGCCTGCTGGCAGACCGGGCAACAATGTTGCGGTTGATGAGCGCAGATAACCCATCCCCAGCCGCGCTGGTGAAACAAGCAAAAACCTCTCCAGAAGCCATCACCCAGCTAGAAACGCTTTTGCGAGATTACCTGACCGCCAGCCGCGATGCCGATATGCTTTATTGGCTGGATGAGGCGGGCGTAATGCGCGTCTCTGTGCCAGAATTTCC
>Ga0209063_1000124_pt1 | contig 88125 bp, 93 predicted proteins | sample KloWWTmeKNB19Kit_FD_187177 | JGI IMG/M metagenome (GOLD analysis project Ga0209063, IMG submission 187177) | Active sludge microbial communities from Klosterneuburg, Austria, studying microevolution and ecology of nitrifiers - Klosterneuburg... | ecosystem: Engineered > WWTP > Aerobic digester >... | reverse complement strand
AATTTGTAAAAGAATGGAAACTGGCTTTGCCATTACATCCTGAGTTCCGCACCCTGCCTATGTTGTTTTATGTGCCACCATTGTTGCCCGTAATGGCTACAGTGAAAAAAACTGATAACAGTGAGCAACAGGATAAAATGCATCCCATTGCCAAAAAATGGGAAGACAACTGGCTGTACGACACCAGCACCAAAGAATTATGGGGAACCCTGGATCAAATACGTTTTCCATTAAAATATATTGCCAACTTATTTAGTGCAGGCGATGAAGAACTCATAAAAGAAAAATGGAAAAAATTAATGGCAGTACGCATTCACCGCAGGAAAGTAACGGTGGGTGATATAAGCGATGAAAAAGTGGAAGAAACATTAAAAGATGCAGGCATGACCGCAGAAGAAGCAGATGCAATTTATGCGCTCACTTCACTTCCAAAATTTGAAGAAAGATTTGTGATTCCTGCTGCCCACAGGGAACAGGCAATAGAAATGATGGATTTTACCGGCGATACAAAAGGAGATGCAGGATTTGGATTTAAAAAACCGGTGCAACGTGGCATCTAAAATTAAGTATAAAAAAAAGAAAATGGAAACACAGCAGGATTTACAGGCAGAAACCAGCACAACGGCTACCCGTACTTTGGCCAATTATGCATTGCTTGCCGAAATGTTTAACTACCCGGTGAACGATGAGTATAAAAAAACAATACAAACCGCTCATGAATATTTGGTAAATACTTTTACCGAAGCTGCACTCACATTGCAGCCATTTGCTGAATTCGTATCGTCAACTTCTGTTAGGGATATTCAGGAGCTTTTTCTCCGGTCTTTTGATGTTCAGGCAATAACTACATTGGATATTGGATTTGTTTTATTTGGGGAAGATTACAAGCGTGGAAAATTACTCGTTCACCTAAATGAAGAACACCGCAAAGCCGGCAACCTTTGTGAAACCGAACTTTCTGATCATTTGCCCAACTTATTACGGCTGCTTCCAAAAGTTAAAGATGCAGAAATGCAAACTGAAATTGCTGAATTATTGCTTTTGCCGGCTGTAGAGAAAATGGTAAGTGAATTTACCCTGGATAAAATTGATAAGAAGGATACCGTGTATAAAAAACACCAGAAAGTACTTTTGGATTATTCCCAAAATTACCGCACCATTTTTCAAAACAGCTTAATGGCTTTGTTTCTTGTAATGCAAAGAGATTTTAATTATTACGGTAATAATAAAAGCAAGGAGGGTAATGAAAATACTGACCCGGGCAACCCGGCCTCCGGCACTCAAAATTCAGAAATTAAAGACTTCAGCCAGAATATTGAAACCGAAATGCTAACGGAAAAATAACGCAATTTGTTCCAAAAATTTAAAATTCAACGGTTATGAATTACATTGATAATTTTATTTTAATAGTACTGCCTTACCTTGCCCTGGCCACTTTTTTAATTGGTTCTATTTACCGTTACAGGAGCAGGAAGTTCCAGGTATCTTCTTTGTCATCTCAGTTCCTGGAAGGCAGAAAATTATTTTATGGCTCAGTTCCGTTTCACTGGGGTGTGTTATTTATTTTTTGTGGTCATCTTATAGCTTTTCTTGTTCCAAGAACAGTACTTGCATGGAACAGCCAACCGGTTCGCCTCTTAATACTTGAAATATCAGCATTTATTTTTGGTATTAGTATGCTTGTAGGCCTTGTAAATCTTTTTATACGGCGATATACCACACCAAGGCTTTACCCGGTTACTAATAAAATGGATTTTGTGGTTTATGTGTTATTAATTTTGCAAACCTTTACCGGATTGTGGATTGCTTATAATTTCCGCTGGGGTTCATCCTGGTTTTCAACATTACTTAGCCCTTATTTAAATTCTATTTTTAAACTAAACCCAGATATTACTGCTGTAGTTTTATTACCGTGGACGGTTAAATTACATATTGCCGGTGCATTTATCATTATTGGTATCCTTCCTTTTTCAAGGCTTATTCACATGCTGGTACTTCCTTTAAATTATATATGGCGCCCCTACCAGCAGGTTATGTGGTATTGGGATAGAAAGAAAGTTCGCAACCGTAAAACGCCCTGGTCGTTGCAGCGCCCAAAAAATACTTAATTATGCTGCTGAATATTGTAACTGATGAACAATTACTGGCCAGCCAAATCGTAAAAACAATATTGCTGCTGGTTATTTCAGGCGGCATCATTTTCAATATATACCGTATTGTCCGTTTTATTTCAATTCGAAAAAGAGCCATTAACATTGCCATCTTGTGTATACTTTGTATTGCACTCACTTTTGTAATAAGAGTTTATCGTGTAGAGTATGCCTTACTCAAAAACCCGGTTTATGTAACCGGCACAACAATAGATTATTGTAACGTTTTTGCAGAAGGCCGGGGAATTGAATTTGAATACGAACTAAATGGTATAAAATATAGGAACTGTAATACGTTTCATCCTATTACTATAGACAGTATTAAAATACCCGGTGGAAAATACCGGGTGAGGGCCAGCACTAGTTTTCCGGGAAAAGGAAGAATGGATTTTAATAAAAAAACCAACTAAATCATGCAATTAAAAATGTTATGAGTAATCCATCTGTAAAATTATCCTGGCGCATACTCTTATTGAGTACACTTGCATTTATGATTTGCTTTTCGGCCTGGATGATAAATGGTGTGCTGGTTACTTTTCTTGTAGAGCAGGGCGTATTTAAATGGAGCCCAATACAAATTGGCTGGTTGCTGGGTATCCCTGTTTTGGTAGGTTCTATATTCCGGCTCCCGGTAGGTATTCTTACAGATAAATATGGCGGCCGTTGGATAATGACAATTATCCTTGTTTTTAGTGCCATACCGATGTTTTTTTTATCCCATGCAAATAGTTTTTTATCATTTATTTTATTGAGTTTTGGGTTTGGCCTGGCCGGTACATCATTTGCAGCTGGTGTGGCTTATAGCAGTTTATGGTTTCCAAAAGAACAACAAGGAACTGCCTTAGGGATTTTTGGTGCCGGAAATGTAGGAGCAGCCTTAACTACTTTTTTTGCACCCTCCATTTTAAATAATCTCACAAATTATGGAGCAAATATTGAAGGCTGGCGCTCTTTACCTAAATTATACGCAGCTTTATTACTTGTAACTGCAATTATTTTTTTACTGGCTACAAAAAATAAATTACCGGCTGCATCCAAAACTATGCTTCAGCGGTTATTGCCATTAAAAGAAACCAGGGTTTGGCGTTTTGGCCTTTATTATTTCTTTGTATTTGGTGGTTTTGTTGCTTTGTCTCAATGGCTGATACCCTACTATGTAAATGTATATTCTTTAACGATTGTTGCAGCTGGTTTTATGGCTGCCGCTTTTAGCTTGCCTGCAGGATTGTTTAGGGCTGCAGGCGGCTGGCTTTCCGATAAAGTAGGTGCAAGAATGGTGTTGTTATGGATATTAGGTATAAGCCTGGTTTGCATGGTTTTTTTATTTATTCCCCGAATGGAAATACAAGCTCCGGGGCAGGGTGTTATGGCCGGTAAATCTGGTACGGTACGCTCAGTAAACGCAAATGAAATTATTGTAGGTAACGACACTTATTTACTGCAAAGCAAAGCAGGTAACTCTTCCGAAGTGGCCATACGATTTGGCATTCATCACGATAAAGAAGGTTTTTTATTCCTGCCCACTACAACGTATCATCAGGAACCTAAAGTAAGAGTAGGAGATGAAGTAACAAAAGGGGATTTATTGGCCAAAGGTGTAACCCTTATTTATTTCCAGGCAAACAAATGGATTTTTTCTGTGTTGGTTTTTATTATTGGAATTATGATGGGCCTTGGCGGCGCAGCAGTATTTAAACATATATCAGATTATTACCCTTCCAATATTGGAACCGTTGGTGGCATTGTTGGTGTATTAGGCGGCCTTGGTGGTTTCTTTGGCCCATTGGTATTTGGATACCTGTTGAAATCTACTGGTATATGGACCTCCTGCTGGATGTTTCTTGCTGTGCTGGTAGTAATTTGTATTGTGTTGCAACGTACAGCAATAAGGGCTGTTACTAAAAAATCTTCTGCTATATAGTTTATTAAGAATGTAATAAACTATTTAGGAAACTATCCCATTATAAAAAGATTAATGGAGCAAATAATAAACGATAAAGCAATATCTGCATCAGGTATAATAGCTGCGGCTCTAAAGGACGGAATAAAAAACCTTTCGCCTTCCTATTTTGCCCTTGTGATGGCTACAGGAATTATTTCTATTGGTGCATACCTTATGGATATGCAATGGATAGCTTATATTTTGTTTGCTCTCAACAATGGTTTTTTTATTGTATTGTGGGTGTTAACCCTTCTTCGTCTCTTTTGGTTTTTTTCTTCTTTTAAAGCTGATTTAACCAACCATATGGCAGGAACGGGTTTTTTCACTTCAGTTGCCGGAACTTGTGTATTGGGTATTCAATACATTATCATGGTTGAGAATTATTATATTTCGGCTACGCTTCTTACGTTTGGAATATTATTGTGGTTGTTTTTAACCTACACGATTTTTACTACACTTACAACGCAGCAAAATAAACCTACATTAGATAAGGGTATTACCGGCGGCTGGCTTACCGCAATTGTAGCTACCCAATCAGTTTCTATTTTGAGCGCTTTAATTGCATCGCATACCCCACAGCCTTATCGTATTGAAATAAATTTTTTTGCATTATCCATGTGGTTGTGGGGCGGAATGTTTTATATATGGATGATCTCGCTGATTTTTTACCGATACACTTTTTTTAAATTTTCTCCCGGCGACCTTGCACCTCCTTATTGGATCAATATGGGGGCAATGGCCATTTCTACCCTGGGTGGTTCTGTGCTTATTATTAATGCTCCCGATGCCCCTTTTCTTGAATCACTGCTTCCTTTTTTGAAAGGCTTTACCGTTTTTTACTGGGCAACCGGAACCTGGTGGATTCCTATGCTGATTATTTTAGCCATTTGGCGGCATATTTATAAAAAATACCCGTTAAAATACGACCCTCTTTACTGGGGAGCAGTATTTCCGCAGGGAATGTATGCTGTATGTACCTTTCGTATGTCCAAAGCCTTGCACATGCCCTTTCTCCACTACTTTTACGAAGTGTTTATTTATCTCGCCATATTGGCATGGACCGTTACATTTACAGGTTTGGTTCGTTTTTTTATTTCAGAAATCAAAAAAATTAAATATACAATTGCTCTTTCTCAAAAATTAAATATTAAAGAGAAAAACCAGTTGTTGTAAATTATTCCCCATCAGTAATATTCTCGTAAAAAAAATGTAACTTAAGTGCTCAAATCAATTAAAGAATTATGAATAATATTTTTGAAAATAACGACAATAAAAAAACAGATTACATTAAAAGATTTGTAGAAAAAGATGCTGCAGTTGAACAGGTATATTCTCCAATGGATCCGCCAGGCGCTTATAAGCCACAGGGTATTGAGCCGGTTCCTTATGAATACCTGCATCCTGTAATGCAATTATTTATGAACGAGCATAAAACTACGCTTGCACAAACAGATCAACTAGAGCAAACATTAATTCAAATTAAAACAGAAGGCATCAGCCGTGAAAAAAATAAAAAGCTGGGTGAATTTTTTGCTTATTTGGATGATAAAATTGTGCTGCATAATTTAAAAGAAGAGCGCATATTATTTCCATTTATACACGACAGAATGATTGACAACGGCGAACATGGCACTGGACCAATACCAGATACGGCTGTAGATATGCTGGAGAACGACCACATTAAAATTATGGAATTGTCTACCCTGGTTTTTAGCCTTATGGGAATTACTTCCCGCATTACCGATCCGGTTTCCAGGGCAGTTTTGATGGATACAGCTGTAGAACAGGGCCTTTCGCTGGTTGAATTGCTGCGCCTGCATATTTTTAGGGAAGACAATGTGGTTTTTCCCCTGGCGCATAAATATTTAACCGAAGGCGATTATGAAAAAATTTCTAATAAAATGAAAAAATATTTTTCTATTGAGCTGCTGGTAAAAGCCCAATGATTTTTTATAACTATGCTTAAAGATAAATTTAACCGTGTACATAACTACCTAAGAATTTCACTTACTGATAAGTGTAATTTACGTTGCACCTATTGCAACCCGGTTGATTTGCCCAAAGGATATTTTTCTCAATTTACCAAAATGCTGCCTCAGGAAATGGAGCAAATTGCAACAGAGTTTGTTCAGCAGGGCATTAATAAAATACGCCTTACGGGTGGTGAGCCATTGGTGAGGAAAGATGCAGGAGATATTATCCTCCGTTTATCAAAACTGCCTGTAGAGCTGGCTATTACTACCAATGGTGTGTATGTTCATGAATTTTTAAACGCTTTTAAAAAAGCAGGGATGCGATCTGTAAACGTGAGCCTCGATTCTTTAAAAAGCAGCCGTAACCTCCTTATTACCGGCAGGGATGTTTTTGATCAGGTTACGCAAAATATAAAATTGCTTTTAAAAAATAATTTTCATGTAAAGATTAACGTGGTGGTAATGAGAAATATTAATGATGATGAAATTTTGGATTTTGTTGCCTGGACAAAAGAACAGCCGGTTCATGTGCGCTTTATTGAATTTATGCCCTTTACCGGCAACCATTGGAGCAACGAAAAAGTGTTTTCCTATAAAGAAATATTAGATAGAGTTTCTGAAAAATTTACTTATAGTAAATTGCATCATGAAAAGCACGATACTGCAATGAAATTTCGTGTAAATGGCCACTGTGGCACTTTTGCCATTATCAGCACCATGAGCCAGCCCTTTTGCAGCGGCTGCAACCGTTTGAGGTTAACAACAGACGGAAAAATGAAAAACTGTCTCTTTTCCAAAAGCGAGGTGGATATTTTAAGTGCATTAAGAAATGGGGAAGATATACTGCCATTAATCAAGCAATGTGTTTGGGAAAAGGAAGAAGCACTTGGCGGCCAGTTTACGTCAATAAATGGCAAGCCCGAAGTAGCTGAAATTATTAACAGGAGCATGATCCATATTGGCGGATAAAAAATAATTTATGAAAATCCTGCTTACCGGTGCAAATGGATATATTGGCATGAGGTTATTGCCCGTTCTTGTAGAATCGGGGCATGAGGTTACCTGTGTAGTAAGGGATGTTAATAGGTTTAAACCTTCGCAGGATTTACTGGATAAAGTAGAAATTATAGAATTTGATTTTTTAAAGCCGGAAAATGCCGTGCAAAGTTTTAATCACAGGCAGTTTGATGTAGCCTATTATTTAATTCATTCGCTGGCCGATACATCCAATACACTTAAAGAATATGAATTAAGGGCTGCTGGTTGTTTTGTGCTGGTAGCGCTACTCACTAAAGTGCAACAAATTATTTACCTGGGTGGAATTAGCAACGATGAATTTCTATCCAGCCATCTTACGGCACGCAAAGTTGTGAAAGATGTAATTATAAAATCAGGCATCCCATATACCATTTTTGAAGCGGGCATAATTGTTGGCTCGGGCAGTATTTCGTTTGAAATTATTCGTGACCTTACCGAAAAATTACCCATAATGATTGTGCCACGCTGGCTCAATTCCAAATGCCAGCCCATTGCCATTCGCAATGTAATTTATTACCTGCAAAACTGTGTAATGAATGAAAAATCTTTTTTTAAGACTTTTGAAATAGGCGGTCCCGATGTATTAACTTATAAGCAAATGCTACTGGGTTTTGCAAAAGAAAGAGGGTACAAAAGATTAATTTTTACTTTGCCGGTGCTTTTTCCAGGCTTATCTGTTTACTGGCTCAACCTTACTACCTCTGCCAATTTTACTATTGCCCGGCAATTGGTAAAAAGTATGAAAAACGATGTGATATGCAAAGAGTTTTCTATAAAGGAAATAATTCCGCAATATCTTATTCCTTACGATGAGGCATTGAAAATGGCATTTGCAAGAATAGAGCAAAATATGGTGGTATCCAGTTGGACAGATTCTGCATCAAGCAGCCTAACACGCCTTGATGTGAGCCAATATATTGAAGTGCCCGTTAATGGATGTTTTAAAGACAGGAAATGGACAGAAATTTCTAAAGACCAGATTGAAGTTGTGGCCAACCGTTTTTTTAGTATAGGCGGTGAACATGGATGGTATTATGCGGATATGCTATGGCGCATAAGGGGGATTCTTGATAAAATTATGGGCGGAGTAGGGTTGAGCCGTGGCCGAAGGAGCAAGGTAGATATTGAAGCTGGTGATACCATAGATTTTTGGAGGGTAATTTTAGCCGATCGCAAAAATCACCGGCTGCTCTTATTTGCCGAAATGAAATTGCCCGGCGAAGCATGGCTAGAATTTGCCATCGTTACCAACGAAAGCCGCTCTATACTTAAGCAAACAGCAACCTTTCGTCCCAAAGGTATTATGGGAAGAAATTACTGGTATGCCATGCTGCCTTTTCATTTTTTCATTTTTAGAAATATGCTTAAGCGCATAGCAGGAAAAAAGTAGTTATAAAACTGTAAATTGATGGTAATGATTTCCGTTGCTGAAGCAAAGAGAAAAATAATTGAAAATTGTCCCGCTCCAAAAATCATACAAGTTCCATTAGCAGGAGCCGGGGGATTTGTATTGGCCGAAAATTTATTTGCACCCATGGATGCCCCTCATTATAATCAGTCGGCAATGGATGGTTATGCATTTGCTTATAATGATTGGGATAGAAAATCGGGATTGGATGTAATTGGCGAAGTGCAGGCTGGCAATACGTTTAAAGCCGGTATAAAACCTATGCAGGCGCTCCGTATTTTTACCGGTGCTGCTGTTCCTCCCAGTGCCGATACCGTAGTAATTCAGGAAAATGTGCAAAGAGAGGATAATGTAATTTTTATAAAAGATCCAAATTTGCTTAAAGGTAATAATGTAAGGATTGCCGGCTCACAAACTAAAAAAGCAGATTTGGTTTTGCAAAAAGGCCATTTACTTACCCCGGCATCTATTGCTTTGCTTGCAGGCTTGGGTATTAGTTATGTACATGTTTTTTCATTGCCTTCTGTAAGTATTATTGCAACGGGTAAAGAATTATTAAAGCACGGAGAATGCCTGGTTGAAGGAAAAATATATGAGTCAAATTCTTTTGGCCTTAATGCTGTATTGCATCAAATGGGTATTTTCCCATCTTCAATTCAAATTGTTGACGATAATGAAACAGAAATATGCAGGGCAATAAATAACCAACTCCATGTTGATATTTTATTAATTACCGGTGGCGTATCTGTGGGTGATTATGATTTTGTAATTGCTGCACTTAAAAAATGTGCTGTAAAAACAATATTTCATAAAGTAAAACAAAAACCGGGGAAGCCATTATTTTTTGGCACCTGCAATCAATCCCTGGTGTTTGGCCTGCCGGGCAACCCGGCTTCGGTACTTACCTGCTTTTATGAGTATGTCGCAGAAGCTATAAAATGTTATACCCAAAATCAATTTTTTAATATTTCCTGGATGCCATTGAGCAAAAGTTTTTCTAAAAAAGCAGGGTTAACTTTTTTTCTTAAAGGAAAAATTTTCCATAACAAAATTGAAATTTTAGATAGCCAGGAAAGTTATAAAATGAATTCTTTTGCTTTAGCAGATGGCATTATTGAATTGGAAGAACCAAAAGAGAAATTTGAGCAAAATGAGATGGTTAGAGTCAGGGTTTTTGTATGATTTCGGTCATTATTTTTTGCTAAGGCTGTACTTAACTTGGTTGTAAATTGAAGATGGCAATTGTCAATATTATTTAGTTTTCTTTAATTGTGTTTAAAAAAGTTTAGTATGAATAATTTTAAGCATTGCAGCTTCATCTTTTTTGCAACAGTAATTTTTACCGGTTGTTATCAATCAACTAGTAAGGATAGTTCATCAATAAAGTCAGCTTCCCATATAAGCCATAAAGAAGTAGCGGCAAAAGGTTTCAATGTTGAGAATGAAGGAGCCTGTTTGCTGCCCATTGCGCCTGGGGATACTTTTAAGTACATCAGTAAAGTTTTAGAAGTAAAAGGAGATGTGGAAAATACCTTAAATCTTACCGTAGATTCTTTAAAAAGAATGAAATTGGTTACTTTAAATAATTTGAATGTGGTTTGCCTGTCTGGCGCTACAAGCAGCGCAAAAGCAACGAGAAAAGCTGTGCTGCTAAAAGATATACTTGAAAAAGCTGTGATAGTGCAGCAAAACCATAAAGACCGTAATTTAATAATTGTTGCAAGGGCTACAGATAATTATAAAGCAACATTTTCCTGGGCAGAAATATTTAATAACCCAACCGGTGATAATACCTTTGTTATTTTCGAAGAAGATGGTAAACCAATAGCATCACATGGAGAAATGAAATTAATTTGTGCCAATGATATTAAAACCGGGCCAAGGCAGGTAATTTGGTTAAAGAGTATTGAAATTACCAGGGTTAATTAAATAACTTTAAATAACATCAATGGATTTAGAAACCATAAACGTTCTTTTTTTTTCTTTGCTTTTTTTTGTGGCCTTTATGTATTCTTCTGTAGGGCATGGTGGAGCAAGCGGGTATTTGGCATTAATGGCTTTTTTTTCCTTTGCGCCTGAGGTAATGCGTCCTACTGCTTTGCTCCTGAATATTTTTGTTTCACTTACAGCCTTTATTCAGTATTACCGTGGTGGGCATTTTAGCTGGAAGTTGTTTTTGCCCTTTGCTGTAGCTTCGGTTCCTGCTGCTTTTTTAGGCGGGTTAATAAATATAGATGCAGGGTTGTATAAAACTATTTTAGGGATATTACTCCTGTTTTCTGTTATAAGGTTAATTGGCTTGAAATTTAATAATATCGAAAAATTTAAAAAGCAAAACCTGGTATGGTCATTAATTATTGGTGCTGCTATTGGGGTAATATCAGGGATAATAGGCATTGGCGGCGGAATAATTTTAAGCCCGGTGATATTGTTATTACATTGGGGCAACTTGAAACAAACCGCAGCAGTATCAGCTTTATTTATTTTGGTGAATTCAATTTCTGGTATGGCCGGATTAATTACCAGGGGTGTGCAGATGAGCCATAATATGACTTGGATGATTGTGGTGGCTTTTGCCGGGGGCCTTTTGGGCTCTTATTTTGGGGCTATGAAAGCCGGCAATTTCTTTTTAAAAACTTTATTGGCATTTGTGCTTTTATTGGCATCGGTAAAATTATTGTTTACTTAATTGATAAAATATCCCAATATCCACGCCTATTTATTGGCCGGTGGCAAAAGCTCCCGGATGGGAACAGATAAGGGTTTATTGCACTTTCAAAATAAATATTTAGTTGAATGGGTGATTAATGAGTTGCAATTTGTTTTTGAAAAAATTACTATTGTTGCCAATAATGCAGTATATCAAAAATTTAATTTGGAGGTAATAGAAGACGAAATTAAAAATATTGGACCGGCTGGGGGCATTTTTACAGCTTTAAAACATGCCCACACCAAAAGCATTTTTGTGGTAAGCTGCGATATGCCATTCATCACTGCTAAGGCAATAGGTTTTGTTGTCGGCCAATCTGCCGGCACACAAATAACCATACCTGTTTACCATACTAAAATGCAACCTTTATTTGCAGTGTATAGCAAAAGTTGCCTGCCAATATGGGAGCAGCTTATTGAACAAAAATTTATTAAATTACAGGAAATGGTTGCTCATTTTGATTTGTTGAAACTGAATGTTGACCATAATATTATTTTTGATGAAAAAGTTTTAATGAACATCAATGATAAAAATGACCTTAAAAAAGGCCTTCAATTTCTTAAAAATGAAAATTAATATAATAGCATTTGGGCAGGTTGCCGAAGCATTGAAAGTGGATAGTTTTATTGTTGCAGACATAAAGGATACTGAAGATTTACTAAAATACCTAAACCTGAAATTTCCACAAGTGCAGCAAATGGAATTTAATATTGCAGTAAATAAACAAATAATACACGGCAATACTATTTTAAGTAATAATGATACCATAGCTTTATTGCCGGCATTTTCCGGTGGATAAAATGATACGGCATAATACATACGAAAGATACCAGCGTCAAATAATTTTAAAAGAATTTGGCCCAGCAGCACAGGATAAATTACTGGCTGCAAAAGTGCTTGTTGTTGGCGCCGGGGGATTGGGTTGCCCTGCATTGCAATACCTTGCTGCTGCAGGGGTTGGCAGTATTGGTATTATAGATTTTGATTTGGTGGAATTATCCAACCTTCAAAGGCAAACCTTGTTTACTGTTGAGGATATTGGTAAACCTAAAGCAATAGTTGCTACACAAAAATTAAAATTGCTGAACCCGGATATACAGATTGATGCGTATTATTACAAAATTACTCATAAGAATGCATGGGATTTACTTGGCCTTTACGATATTATTTTAGATAGTTCGGATAATTTTGCAACAAGATATTTGCTGAACGATGCTTGTGTGTTGCTCAATAAACCTTTGGTATATGGCGCTGTTCTTCGTTTTGAAGGACAGGTTGCAGTATTTAATTTGCAAACAGAGCAGTGCAATTACAAAACGAATTACCGGGATTTGTTTCCCCAGCCCCCGTTGCCGCATACAGTTCCTTCATGCAACGAGGCAGGTGTAATTGGCGTATTGCCAGGAATTATCGGCACCATGCAGGCGGCAGAAGTAATTAAAATTATCACGGCAATTGGCGAGCCTTTGACTAATAAATTGCTTACTTATAATGTACGCAACAACCGTTTTTTTGAATTCCTTATTTCACCTGCAAAAAGTGTTTCAATAAATATTCCTGCAAATAAAACCGGGTTTGAAAACTTTGATTATGAATGGCATTGCGGTATTGCTAATAACCAGGATGAAATTACTGTGGATGAGTTTGATGAGCTAAGAAGGAAAGACGGGGTGCTGGTTATGGATGTAAGGGAAATTGGGGAATTACCGGCTATAGATGAATTTCCATTTATTCAAATCCCTTTAAGTAAATTGGAGCAAAGGATAAACGAAATATGCACAAACAAAAAAATTGTTGTTTTCTGCCAATCGGGCATACGTAGTTTAAAGGCGGTAACCATCATTCGGGCAAAAACTGGGCTGGAACAGGTTTATAGCCTTAAGGCCGGTATTGAATCCTGGAAAATACACAATAGAAAAAAGGCAATATTTTAAAATTGAATAATGGGGGAAAAAAAAATAAAGAATGTATTTGTAGAAGGTGCAATAAAGCCGGTTTTTATTGGCGAATCTATTTTAAAACACAATAGTAAAAAGAATATTGGAGCACATAGTATTTTTTTGGGACAGGTACGAAACGATAAAATTAAAGAACAGGAAGTAATTGCAATAGAATACACAGCTTATAAGGATATGGCCGTTGAAATATTTCAGGAGATAAGGGAAGATTTTTTTAAAAAATATCCCTTAGTTTGTATGCACATTTATCATAGCCTGGGCCGGGTAAATGCAGGCGAAATAAGTTTATTTGTTTTTGTTTCTGCAGTGCATAGAAAAGCAGCTATAAATGCCTGTGAAGAAATTGTTGAACGCATAAAAAAGGAAGTGCCCATTTGGGGAAAAGAAATTTTAGGAAACGAAAATTTCCAATGGAAAGAAAATTCATAAACAATTATGGTAGATATTACATCAAAAATAAAAACACACCGTATAGCCATTGCACAAGCTACGGTAACCGTTAGCCGGCAAGAAACTATTGCAGCAATTAATAATAGAGCCGTGCCTAAGGGTGATGTGCTGGAAGCAAGTAGGGTAGCCGGTTTGCTGGGTATAAAAAAAACCAGTGATTTAATCCCCGATTGCCATCCCTTACCCATTGAGTTTGCAAAAATAAAACATAGCATTGATGGATTGGATATTAACATAGAGGTGGAAGTACACACAATTTATCGTACAGGTGTAGAGGTAGAAGCCATGCATGGCGCTTCGGTTGTGGCCTTAACTTTATACGACATGCTTAAGCCTATTGACAAAGGAGTAGAAATAAACCATATTAAACTACTGAAAAAGAAAGGAGGAAAATCGCAGTATATTGAAAAATTATCCCGGAAAATTACCGCAGCGGTAATTGTTTGTTCAGATAGTATTGCCACAGGTAAAAAGCAGGATGCTGCCGGTAAAGCCATCATAGCAAAGCTTGAAAAATGCGGAATTGAAAATAATGAGTATTGCATTATTCCGGATGAAGTAAAAGATATTCAGCAAAAAGTAGGATTTTATTGTAACAATAAAATTGATATAATCATACTAACCGGCGGCACTGGTTTATCACCAAGAGATGTTACACCTGAAGCCATTCGGCCTATGCTTGATAGGGAAATTCCCGGAATTGGAGAAGCAGCCCGTGGATTTGGGCAGGAGATAACACCCTATAGTATGCTATCCCGTAGCCTCGGCGGTTTAAAAGGCAATACATTAATATTGGCACTTCCGGGCTCTACAAAAGGTGCAGCAGAAAGTATGGACGCACTTTTTCCCTACATACTTCACCTTTTTAAAGTAATGGAACATTTAAGGCATGAAGAGATGGGTAATTCCTAAAAGTTTTTACTAAATAGTTTTTCCCCTTTATTATAGAAACGCTCCATTTCATCTTTAGGAACCAGGGCGCCACCTGTTGCCCAGGCAATATGGGTAATTTTTTCTGGATTGAAATGATGGCTTTCCTTATATCCCGATTTTGCTATTTGATACGGACCGATTAAACCCGCAGTGGCAGAAGGTTCCAAAAAAATACCTTCGGTTTTTCCCAGCATATACAACAGTTTAAAAAGTTCATCGTCTTCAATAGTATAAATTCCGCTTATTAAAACGTTACTAATGCCAGAAGCAAATGCAGATGGCCGCCCTACTGCCAACCCATCGGCTTCTGTTATATTATCAATTCCAAAATCATGCACACTCAGTTTTTGCATTTTACCAGTGAGCAAGCCCAGTAACACAGCAGGCGAATGTGTAGGTTCAGCAAAAAAGCAATGGGCATTATCCCCAAAAATTTGCCTGAGTCCAAAGGCAATTCCGCCTGGTGAACCGCCGACTCCACAGGGAGAATACACAAATAGCGGATGCGTTTCATCAATAATGATATTCATTGCATCCAATTGATTTTTTAACCGGGTTGCCGCAACACTATAGCCCAGGAATAAATATTTTGAATTTTCGTCGTCAATAAAATATCCTTTAGGATCTGCATTTGTAGCTTTTCTCCCTGCATCTATTGCCTCGCTAAAATCACCGGTAAACTCCACTACGTTTGCACCTACCGATCTTAATAGTTCTTTTTTCCATTCTTTGGCATTAGCAGACATATACACCGTTACCTTAAAACCCAATTTTGTACTTATTATACCAATACTTAAACCCAGGTTTCCTGTAGAGCCAACGCCTATAGAGTATCTTGAAAAAATATTCCTGAACTTTTCTTCTGCCAGTACTGCATAATTTTCTCTTAGTTTTAAAAGGCCGCTTTGTATAGCCAATTGCTCGGCATAATGCAACACTTCAAAAATACCACCTCTGGCTTTTATAGATCCGGCAATAGGTAATTCATTGTCACATTTCAGCAATAATTTCCCAGGTATAGATATCCCTTTCTGCTTATTGAGCAATAACTGCATTTGTGGAATTTCTTTTAAAGGCGATTCGATTATACCGCCAGTTTTTATTGTTTCTGGAAATGCTTTTGATAAGTAGGGAGCAAATCTTTCCCAAAGTTCAGCTGCATCCTGCAAATCCTGCAGGGTAACAGGTAACGAATGGATGTTCCGTATTTTTTCCCGGTTTGCATTGAGCCATATTACCGGTTTTAAACTGATAATATCTCCCAAAAGCGGGTATGCAACAATCCATTTATTGAGGTCACTAAAAGTCATGGCTGTTACAATATAATTAAAAATTCTGAAAATTCTTATGCATATTTCCTTAAAAAATTCTGAATTATTAAGCGAATAACTAAAGGTTTCCTAAAAGAAAAAATATTTTTACTTAATTGGGTAACTTAAAGTTTTTTTCATAATAAAAGATATAATTGTCTTTTATAATGATAAATGATTAATTTTGCGCCGGTAAATTACCAGTGCATTTGATAGGGTAATTAAATTACCATTTAATCCACACAATTAATACAGTATTATGGCAAAGATTGCTAAACGTTCCTGGGCCGAACCTTACAGGATAAAAATGGTTGAATTATTAAAGGTAACAACAAAACCACAGCGTATTAAAGCGCTTAAAGCAGCAGGTTTCAATACTTTTTTGCTGCCTGCAGAAGATGTGTATATAGATTTATTGACAGATAGCGGTACCAATGCAATGAGTGACCAGCAATGGGCCGCATTTATGACCGGAGATGAAGCCTATGCTGGAAGCAAGAGTTACTATAAAATGGAAAATGCTATTAAGGATTATTATGGCTATAAATATATTGTGCCTACTCACCAGGGCCGTGGCGCCGAGCATTTGCTTTCTCAAATTTTAATAAAGAAGGGCGATTTTGTGCCGGGTAATATGTATTTCACTACTACAAGGCTGCACCAGGAAATGGCAGGAGGAAAATTTGTAGATATTATTATTGACGAAGCGCATGACCCCAACAGTGAATTTCCTTTTAAGGGAAATGTGGATTTAAATAAGCTGGACAGCCTGGTTAAAAAAGTGGGTGCAGCAAAAATTTCTTATATCTGCCTGGCAACAAATGTAAATATGGCAGGCGGCCAGCCGGTAAGTATGGCTAATTTAAAAGAGCTGAGAAAATATACTAAAAAGCATGGCATTAGAATTATACACGACATGACACGTGTTGCTGAAAACGCTTATTTTATTCAGCAACGGGAAAAGGGATATGAGAAAGTAAAAATTAAAGATATTGTAAAGGAAATTTGTTCTTTAACCGATGGAGCAACCATGAGTGCAAAAAAAGATGCATTGGTAAATATTGGCGGTTTTTTGGCCATTAACGATTGGAATGTTTTTGAAGAAGCCAGGAACCTGGTTGTGGCTTATGAAGGGCTGCATACCTATGGTGGTATTGCCGGCCGTGATATGGAGGCAATTGCCGTAGGCATTATGGAAAGTGTGAACGATGCCCACCAGGCAGCACGTGTTGGACAGGTGGAATATTTAGGAAAGAAAATGCAGGAATATGGTATTCCTATTGTAAAACCAATTGGAGGGCATGGTGTTTTTGTAGATGCAAAAGCATTTTTACCGCATCTTACGCAGGATCAATTTCCGGCGCAAACCCTGGCAGGCGAAGTATATATTGATTCAGGGGTACGCACCATGGAAAGAGGTGTGGTATCTGCCGGAAGAAAACCTAATGGGGAGAATTACTATCCTAAGTTAGAACTGGTACGTTTCACTCTACCTCGCCGTGTATACACTCAGGCACACATGGATGTAGTAGCAGAATCAGTGGCAATGGTGCATGAAAGAAGGAAAAATATTAACGGATTGAAAATGGTTTATGAGCCTAAATACCTACGGTTCTTCCAGGCAAAATTTGAGCAACTAAAATAAAATTTGACAGTTAATACTAAAGCAAGGTAGCTTTCTTTAAAATGTATTTATTTTTATGATGTTTACCGGGCATGCCTTTGCTACTTTTTTTGCAGTTTCATTTAGTGATGGATTAATAGGTAAAACGGTAGTTTGCTTTTTTAACAATCCTTTTATTAACGTGGCTTTGCCATCTTTTTTTGACATACGCCAAACTTCAGGCATCATTTCATAGCAAATACCACAGCCAATACATTTATTCCTGTAATGTACAATATTGGGCATTTCAGGTTTTTATTATTTTATAGAGTTTATCAGTTGGGGATATTTTGTGCTCACAGGCAAGCGTTACAAAGTCGCCTTTTACCGCTTCTGATGATATTGCACCATTAACTAAAAGCTTTTCTACCGGCTGCTTTATTAATCCAAAACCCGGACCGGTAAGTAATAAGGTATCACCAACTTTAATACTTCCTGTTTCTATTAAAAATTCACCCACTTTAATTTTTGAAAAATATTTTTTGCCTTTGCCTACATATATTTTTTTCTCTGTAGCTGCAGAACCGGGGTTATCAGTCCATTCTCCTAATTTTCTTCCGAGATAATATCCTTCCCAAAAACCCCGGTTGTACACCTTTGCCAATTCATTTTTCCATAAATCAATTTTTTCTTTTGTATAACTATTTTCCTCAATAGCCAATAAAGCTTTTTTATAGATTTTAGTAACTATAGATACATATTCCGGTCCTTTTCCACGGCCTTCAATTTTTAAAATTGTTGCTCCGCTTTCAATAACCTGGTCCAGGATATCTATGGTACAAAGATCCTTTGGCGACATGATGTAATTATTTTCTATCACTAGTTCTTCCTGGGTATCTATATCGGTTACTTTATAGGCATGGCGGCAATTTTGCGAACATGCACCCCTGTTTGCTGAAGAGTTTTGAGCGTGAAGGCTTAAATAACATTTACCCGAAACAGCCATACATAAAGCGCCATGAATAAAAATTTCAATACGCATTAATTTTCCCGAAATTCCATTGATCTTTTTTCGGGCAATTTCAGCGGTTATTTGTTTTACCTGTTTTAAAGTAAGCTCCCTGGCCAATACAACCGCATCTGAGAATGATGCGAAAAATTTTATAGATTCTATATTACTTACGTTGGCCTGGGTTGAAACATGTAAAGGAATATGGAGCTGCCTGCAATATTCCATCACGGCAAAATCCGAGGCAATTACCGCATCTATTTTGTGTTTCTTTACTTCTTTTAAAATAGTTTTGAGTAATTGCATATCATGCTCATACATTACTGTGTTAAGTGTAATATAGGTTTTAATATGATGTTGGCTACAGGTTGCTTGTATGAGTGGCAAATCACTTAAAAAAAAGGAATTTATAGATTTTGCCCTCATATTTAATTGGGCTACACCAAAATAAATAGCATCGGCTCCGGCTTGTATAGCGGCATGCAGGCTTTCAAATGAGCCGACAGGCGCCAATAGTTCTATTTTCTTTTTTATATTTTTACTCTTCATGCTTTTGAAGTATTTCTGTTTTTATTTCTGCATTTTTTAGTTGAGTATTATTATTTGCAATCTTTTCTTCAATAATTTCCAAAATGCTATCGGCCTGGTTTGGATCAAAGTCCACATGGTTTTTTTTCTTTACACCAAATTGCGTTAGTTCAAAATGTAAATCAGGTTCAATATGATGATTACTCAGGCAGGCTTTGGAGCAGGATAGTGGGCAGCCGTCAATGGCAATAATTTTTCGTCCTGATTTTGCTGTATTTACCATTTTTTTTACATTACCTCCAACGCCAACGATACAGGACATTTCGGCTATTGCTTTCCTGTCTATTTTTACTGCTATGTAATTGGCCATTTGTGCAGCACTGGAACAGCCTGAACAGGAGTAGATGATTGGGTTTTCCATATTTTTAAATAATCTTTCCCTTTTGGGGTTTGCAAAGGTTAAAAATAAAAGACAATAATATCTTTAATTTACAAGAAAATTTTTGGAAAACAGCCAGGCCAGTTTGTTTAGTGTTTGATAAATAGATTAAATAGGGTAATTAGTATATATGGGTTTTTTATAAAGTACCTATTATTTTTGCTTTGATAAGCAACAAAATAAAAGATAATTTTGCATCCAGAGTTTACTTAACAAATTTTACTATGAATAAGCCTTTGCATACTTTTTTCACGAACGACCATCACCGGCTGGAAGCATTACTTGAAAAAGCCACGGAGCAACCGGAAACAATTAATATGGAGTATTATCATAAATTCAGAACCGGTTTGTTGCGCCATATTAAAATGGAAGAAAAAACTTTATTTCCTGCATCAATTAAGATGAATAAAAAAGTAATGCAAAATTTAATTCCCCGGTTTAAATTGGAGCATGGAGCATTAACAGCATTGCTGGTGCCGCCGCCAACTCATTCCATCATAAATGCAATAAGGCATGTTTTAGAAAAACATGATTTTGCGGAAGAGGAAAACGGGGGCTTATACGATGTGTGCGAAGCTTTAACGCAAGGCCAAACAGAAGAGCTATTGGCGGTATTGGAAAAAGTAGAAGAAGTTCCGGTACATCCACCAAACCCAGCACCCATTGCTATTGAAGCGGCAAGGCGTGCATTATTACGGGCTGGTTACGATTTTGATAAGATAAAATAAAATAAGGAGAAAAATTCTCCCTATCTGTAATTATCCTTTTACTTTAATAACCCTTACCTTCCATTCTTCAGGGCCCTTAATTAAGTATTCCCATTTAAAAGGGTCTTTGCTTTCTGCTTCCATTTGATAATAAAGTGGCAAAGGATCATGGTCGTTAAAAAATTCAAAAGCTTCACCTTGTTTTATTTCGGCAAAAGCTTCATAAAACATTTCGTGGCGCTGTGCCGGCGCAAAAGGCCTCAGGTCGTATTCATTCACCACCGAAAAGCCATCATCGCCTAAACCGCTTTTTACTTTTTTGGTAATATGCACTACAACTTCGTTTGGTTCCTGTTTTTTGTAAATCCAGGAATGTTTACCTTCAAATTTTTGCATAAAAATCCCATGTATTTCTTTGGGGTCGTCTGCTGCAATAATTTCCATGCTGTCTCCCTGCTCCATCATTCCATAGCGGTGAAATACAATCTGTTTCCATTCATCTTTATTCGCCTTTCTCAGGTCGAGCAATGTAGATATGTCTGTAAATTCTCGTCCTTGTGAGGCTTCAGTACGGGTAACTTTTACCATCCATTCCCTGCCGCCACGGTTCAGGTATTCCCAGCCTACCACATCACCGTAAATAGAACGAAATTCATAGTAAAGCGGAATAGGGTCATGGTCATTAATAAAAACAAAACTTTTATCAACTGGTAATTCTTTAAAAAGCTGTATGAGTTTTTTGTGTCTTTCAATGGGAATAAAAACCCTCATATCCAATGCTTCCTGCCCTGCGGTATTTAATTGGGTATCCATATTTAAATTTTTTTTGCAAAGATAACTTTTATCAATAGTGGTTGGCTGTTATTATTGTAACAATACGGTCAAAAAAAATGTTTTATGATCTGGCTCATAGTTTAAGTGAAACGATACAATTTATATTAATAGTGTAAACATTTTTTAAAATTAAAAGCAGTTTAAAATATTTTCCCAAAAGAAAACCCAATGAACGGAATGCCATCGTAGTGATTAAAAACCGGGGTAATACTTAATTTATACATGAAGTTTTTGCTGCTATGATGCCTGAAGCCTATATGTGGAATAAAATTAAAATAGCTGTATTGTACGGGGTTATTGTTTATTCGGTCAACAATTATATAAAGTTTTACATCGGCTTTGGTATAAGTAACCCCGGCGCCAAAGTCAATAAATGATTTGCTTTTATCAATGGGCAACAGGTAATTTACCCCAAATGGAATAGTGGGCCTAAGTTGTTTTGCTCCATATATGCCTACGCCAATATGGCCATAGATTTTTGTAGATTTGAAAAGCTGCCGTTCATAATGTACAGATGCCATTAAGCCGTTGCCTCCTATTTCTAAATAGGTTGCATTTGTGTAGTTTTTGTTGCGTTGCCCATAAGCACATATAGATACTATTGAGGTAAGCAGGCAAAATAAAATTTTTTGCCTGCTAAGGTTTTTTTGCTGCATACATTTTAAGAATAAAGTCGGCATAAAAAAGCTGCATCAAACTGTTTTTTTTGGTGCAGCCTTTTATAAATAAAAATTTCATTTGTTGCTCATTACCTTAAAAATAAAATTTCCCTGTATTTAGGTAAAGTCCAGTAAGTATCATCAACTATTAACTCCAGCTTATCTACATGATAGCGGATTACATCAAAGTACTTGCCTTTTATATCGTCGCAATAAGCAATGGCCTTTTTACGGGTGTTGGTAATTTTGTTGGCTTTTTTGCGTGCCTCAATCATTTTTTCTACGCTGTCGCTCATAATGCTGGTATGATGGCTTATTTTTTCCAGTACCTGCACCTGGTTGGCGTAAGCATGGGGTTTTAGCCCGGCTTCTTTGAGGCCTTTTATATTTTGTACCAAAATATTCTGGTATTTAATGGCCGATGGTAATACAAATGTTGTAGCCAGGTCGCCCATTACTCTTGCTTCAATTTGAATCTTTTTAATATACTCTTCCAGCATTATTTCGTGGCGTGCTTCCAGTTCGGCATGGCTGAAGATGTGGTTGTTTTCAAACAGTACCTTTGCTTTATCGGCAGCATAGGCATCTAAGGCCAATGGTGTGTTTTTAATATTGGCTAATCCTCTTTTTAGTGCTTCTTTTTCCCATTCTTCGCTATAGCCATCACCTTCAAACAAAACCTTTTTACTGCTTACAATATATTTTTGTAAAATATGCATAATGGCTACTTCTTTCTTATCACCACTTTCAATTAATACATCTACTTCTTTTTTAAAAGTTTTAAGTGTTTCAGCCATAATAGTATTGAGCACCGTCATGGAAAGTGCACAGTTGGCCGAAGAGCCTACGGCACGAAACTCAAATTTATTTCCGGTAAAAGCAAAAGGAGAAGTGCGATTACGATCGGTATTATCCAGCATAAGCTCAGGGATGCTTTTGTGGATGTCCAGTTTCAATAAGGCTTCATCTGTTTCATCAAAATTGCTGCCTACCCTTATTTCCACTTCTTTTAAAACATCAGTAAGGTATTTGCCAATAAAAATAGAAATTATAGCAGGTGGCGCTTCATTGGCGCCAAGGCGGTGGTCGTTACCTGCACTGGCTATGGAAGCCCTTAAGAGTTCTGCATAATCATGCACTGCTTTAATGATATTAATAAAAAAAGTGAGAAACATTAAATTGGTTTTTGGCGTTTTGCCAGGTGCCAGCAGGTTTACTCCTGTATCGGTAGCAAGGCTCCAGTTATTATGTTTTCCGCTACCGTTTATGCCTGCAAAGGGTTTTTCATGAAGCAGTACTTTTAAATTATGGCGCCTTGCAACCCTGTTCATTATATCCATCAGCAAGGTGTTATGGTCCACTGCAAGGTTGGTTTCTTCATAAATTGGCGCACATTCAAACTGGCCTGGCGCCACTTCATTATGCCTTGTACGCAAAGGGATGCCCAGCTTATAAGATTCCTGTTCAAAGTCGCACATAAAAGCATAAAAGCGTTCGGGTATTGCGCCAAAATAATGGTCTTCAAGCTGCTGGCCTTTTGCCGGAGCATGACCAAAAACGGTACGACCAGTCAAAAGTATATCAGGCCTTGCGTTTGCCAGCCCGGCATCTACTAAAAAGTATTCCTGCTCCCAACCCAGGGTTGGCGTAACCCTGGTTACGTTTTTGTCAAAATACTGGCATACCTCCACGGCTGATTTTTCAATAGCTACAAGCGCTTTTAAAAGTGGCGTTTTTGTATCCAGAGATTCCCCGGTATATGATACAAATATGGTAGGGATGCACAAGGTTTTGCCATTGCCTATTTCCATTATAAATGCAGGAGAGGATGGATCCCAGGCGGTATAGCCCCTTGCTTCAAACGTTGCCCTAAGGCCACCACTGGGAAAAGAGGAAGCATCTGGTTCTTGCTGTATTAAAGCGCCTCCATCAAATTCTTCTATGGGCGTACCATCGCTTTTTAGGGTAAAAAAAGAATCATGTTTTTCTGCCGATGCTCCGGTAAGTGGTTGAAACCAATGTGTAAAATGGGTTACGTTTTTGCTTTGTGCCCAAGCTCTAAGTCCATTGGCAATTTGGTTGCCCATGTTGCGGTCAATTTTATTGCCGCTTTTAGTTGATGCAGCCAGGCTTTTATAGGCTTCTTCACTTAAGAATTGCCTCGCTGTATCAAGTGTAAAAACATTTTCTCCAAAAAAATTGGTAATAGCTCCTTTGTTTTCAAACTCGGTTTCCACTTCTCTTTGAGTAAAATTTGAAATAGCAGTAAAACGTAACGAATTCATATATTTTTAATGTTTAAGGCACAAAAAAACATATATTTATTCAATTAATCTAAATTTATTTCATAAAAAAGTTAAAAACATGGAGAAGTAGGTGGAATAATTTATATATTTTTATATATAATGTGTTTGAATTTAATCATATTCATTAGTGGTATTATTATAAAGGGGAGAAAAATGCTTCTATAACGTATGATAGCCCCGTATGCAGGTACTATAAAGCCAAAAATTAATAATACACTAACACTAAAAATTATAGTGCAGAGTACAAAAGCATGTATATCTTTAAATTTTTTTTGGTGCTTATAAATACAATAAGCAAACAGTGCCAGGTAAATAAATATTTCCAAAGCAAAAATTACAGTATCTAAAGACGCTTTTTCCCATAAATATGGCCTTAAAAAAACATGGTTTACTGCCAAAGGAAATGTACTCAAAAAATCTGCAGCAGAATAATGTAAAGTATCTGTAGTGAGTTGTGTATTTACAAGGCCAATTTCTAAAAACTCTTTTTGTTTGTTACTGATAATTTTGCCAACATTTAATTCAGGATCAAGAAAAGGTAATACAATTAAAATACCAACTGTTGCAAGGTAGGTAAATACAAAAGTTTTTACTTTTGATGTACCATAGAATTGATGCAGCCAATAAGCAAACAAAGCCGGAACAAGCGCTGCTGCTACATAATTACGAATTACCAAAAGACAAAAAAAGCAAAAGCCCACAAACAGTAACCTACGAGCGCCTAAAAATTTTCTTTTGGAAAAATAAATGCCATAAAAAATACCTGCAAGCGCCATAAACATTACATTGTCCTTAAGTATAGCAGAAGAAAAAATGAGTAAAGATGGCAAAAGGAAACATCCTGCAACAGCGGCAATTTTATTGCCCGGGTAAATATGGGCGTAAACCCTGTATAAAGCAATATGGGCAAAAAAACATAGGCTGTTGAAAAATATTGAATTGATATAAATATTGTTAAAGCTGGCCAGGTTGAAAACGGCGAGTACCTTGATAATGCTATTATTATTGAGAATATAAATTACATCATATATTTTACCCCAAAAACCGCTTTGCCATGGATAATTGCTGAAAATATTGGTAATAAAATTTGCAGGCGAATGTAGCAATACAGCAGTTTCCAGTTTTGCATCCCTAAAAAGGGAGAGCATATCGTTGTGTGGGTTGTAAAAATGTATGGAAAGCCAGCAGTACAGGCTGCCCACAAAAATTTTAAGCAGCAGCAACAACCGTATTTCACCGTTTTTTAAACCCGATTTACGGATAAAAGGGATTTTAGGTAAAAAATAGGTTATTAAACCCAGGTATATAAAAAACAATAAATAGTGCAAGTATTATTTTTTGAATGTGGGAAGTTAGTTAAAATAATTTGTTGCCGCAGCGGTACATAAAAAACAGAGCATGTACTTTTGCATATTAAAAGAAACCATTTTCACTTCATGGAAATTAACGCATCTACTGCAGCACAACTCAGGATTACCGGGGAAGAATTTGAATTAATAAAGCAAAAACTTGGGCGGGTACCCAACTTTACCGAGTTGTGTGCTTTTAGTGGCATGTGGAGCGAGCATTGCAGTTACAAAAACTCTATCAAGTGGCTGAAAAAACTGCCAAGAGATGGTAAAAAAATGCTGGTAAAAGCAGGTGAAGAAAATGCCGGGCTTATGGATATTGGCGATGGATACGGTGTGGTTTTTAAAATTGAATCCCATAACCATCCTTCGGCAATTGAGCCTTTTCAGGGTGCGGCAACAGGAGTGGGCGGTATTAACAGGGATATTTTTACTATGGGTGCAAGGCCTATTGCTTCGCTTAATTCCCTTCGTTTTGGTAAATTATCAGAAGCCAAAACACAGCATTTACTTTCTGGTGTAGTGCATGGCATTGGCCATTATGGCAATTGCTTTGGAGTGCCCACCGTAGGCGGTGAAATTTATTTTGAAGAATGTTATCATACCAATCCATTGGTAAATGCAATGAGCGTAGGCATTGTTAAAAATGGCGAAACAATTTCGGCTACAGCAAAAGGCACAGGCAACCCTGTATTTTTTGTAGGAAGCGCTACGGGTAAAGATGGCATTGGCGGTGCAAGTTTTGCCAGCGCAGAAATAACAAAAGACAGTGTGGAAGAATTACCTGCGGTTCAGGTTGGCGACCCTTTCCAGGAAAAAAAATTGCTGGAAGCCTGCCTTGAAGTAATACAAACAGGAGCCGTGGTAGGTATGCAGGATATGGGAGCCGCAGGCATCATTTGCTCCACATCGGAAATGAGCGCAAAAAGCGGTGCTGGTATGATTATTCACCTGGATAAAGTACCCACCAGGCAAAAGGGAATGAAGGCCTGGGAACTTTTGCTGAGCGAAAGCCAGGAAAGAATGTTGATGGTGGTAGAAAAAGGAAAAGAAAACATGGTATTGAAAGTTTTTGAAAAATGGGATTTGCCTTGCAGCCAAATTGGTGAAGTAACCGATGACGGCATATTGCAGTTTTTTATGAATGGAACAGTAGAAGCCCTGCTGCCTGCACACGAACTGGTATTGGGTGGTGGTGCGCCGCAATACGACAGGGATGTAAAGCAGCCTGCATATTTAAATAAAATTAAAGCATTCGATATAGCTTCTGTTAAGCGAAGAAACGATATTAAAAAAATTGCGGAAGAATTAATTGCATTGCCCAATATTGCAAGCAAAAAATGGGTGTATGAACAATACGATAGCATGGTGGGTACAGGCCTGGCAAGCACCAATTCACCCAGCGATGCGGCAGTTGTAATTGCAAAGCCTACCAATAAAGCTTTGGCATTAACTACAGACTGCAACAGCCGTTATGTATTTGCCGACCCTTACAAAGGCGCCATGATAGCCGTTGCAGAAGCGGCAAGAAATATTGTATGCAGCGGCGGCGAACCTCTTGGCGTAACCAATTGCCTCAACTTTGGCAACCCTTACGACCCCGAAGTATATTACCAGTTTACCCAGGCTATTACTGGCATGGGAGATGCCTGCCGCAAATTTGATACGCCGGTAACCGGTGGTAATGTGAGTTTTTACAACCAGTCGCCTCATGGGCCGGTTTACCCAACGCCTACCATAGGTATGGTTGGGTTACTGGATAATGTAAATGAAAAAATGACCCTGGATTTTAAATCACCGGGTGATAAAATTTATTTGTTGGGCTTAAGCCGAAATGATATCCACTCCTCCGAATACCTCCATAAATTATTGGGCATTGAGTTTAGCCCTTGCCCTTATTTTAATTTAGAAGAAGAATTTGCCTTACAGCATTTGGTAAAACAATTAATACAAAAAAAAATAATTAATGCGGCACACGATGTAAGCGAAGGTGGTTTGGCCATTACCCTTTTGGAAAGTGCTTTTCCAAAAAATTTGGGTTTTGATGTAAAACAAAACGACGACGCAATTGCAAAAGATGCTTACTGGTTTGGTGAAAGCCAAAGCAGGATTGTGGTATCTGTTGCAGCTGGCCAATCTAAAGCGTTTGAAGAAGCCGTAAAATTATCTGGTATCAAATTTTCAAATTTAGGTACTGTTACTTCTGGCGAAATAATTACTGATAGTGAAGCCTGGGGAAATATTTTCGCATGGAAAGAGTTATATGATAATGCCCTTTCAGGTTTTTTACAAAACCGTGAAGGCGAAGGGGCATTGAATATGATTTAGGTTTTGCCTTTGCTTAATCTACAACAAAAGCTGTTTGGTAAAAATTATTTACAGCGGCTACAGGTTTAAGGTTGATATAAAAGTTATGGGTAAACTCATAAAAAGCCTTGAACTCATGCATGGGTACGCTAAACTCATCAAAAGTTATAATATCCCCTTTTTTTAAAAAAGGGTAGAGCATGGATAATACAAATGCAGTTGAAGAATACAAATCGGCATCCATGTGTATCACTAATCTCCTTTGTTGATGGAGTAAATCCTGTTGATGGCCGATAAACCCTTTAAGCTTATCCTGAAAAAGGCCTTTGATAAATTGTGCCCTGCTGTCGCCTGTTGTTGGTATAGCCGAACTCATATCCCCTTTTTTATAAAAACTTCCCCAGTTTTCCGGTAAGCCTTCAAAAGTATCAAAGCCGTAAAATTGTGAAGCAGGGTTTTGGTTGTTTTGGAGCCACCAGTTAAAAGAAGCGCCTGAAGCCACGCCATACTCTAAATATGTTACAGGTTCATTTTTCAATTGAAAATGCTGGAGCAAAAAAGCATATAATTCAAAGCGTTTGTTATAATTGCGTAAGGGAGAGTAAAAGTCGGAGTAAATGAGTGTTTTTTTATTTTTCCTGATCCAGATAATAAGCTTGTTAAAGTATAAAAGGGTGAGTAATAGTTTTGAAAAAGGATGAAACAGCAGGGTTACAGGAACGGCAAGTAAGCCGTCTTTAATGAATTTTACCAGTTTAATCATGCTGCTAAGATAAGTTTTATGCAAAATGATTGCGTCACTTAAAAAAAAATATAAGTATTTTGTTGCCCAAATAGAGATCATGAAAATAACCATTATAGGCGGAGGAAACCTGGGCACGGCAATGGCCGAAGGTTTATTGAAAAGTAAATTTTGCAGTGCTGCAGAAATTACCATTACAAAAAGAAATACTGCTACCTTAAAAGATATTGCTGCTAAAGGAGTAAAGGTAACTGCTGATAATTTGTCGGCAGTAAAAAAAGCTGATATTATAATTTTAGCGGTGAAACCCTTTCAGATAGCCGATGTAATTAAAGGGTTTAAAGATGCGCTTACTTCAAAGCAAATTGTTGTTTCGGTAATAACCGGCGTAAGCATTGATGATTTAAGGGGAATGATAAAAAAACAACTCCCTGTTTTTAGGGCCATGCCCAATACCGCCATTGCCATACAGCAAAGTATTACCTGCCTTAGCAACAGCAATGCTTCTGTAAAAGAAATACAATGGATAACGCATATGTTTGAAACCGTAGGCAAGGTTGCCGTAATTGATGAGAAGTTGATGGATGCAGCAACAGTACTTGGCGCCTGTGGTACGGCTTATGCCATGCGGTATATTCGTGCCAATATACAGGGCGGTATAGAAATAGGCTTTGATGCTGCAACAGCCAGCCTTATTGCCGCACAAACGGTAAAAGGCGCTGCCGAATTGTTATTGCAAAAAGGTACGCACCCAGAGCAGGAAATAGATAAAGTAACCACGCCAAAAGGCTGTACCATTGCCGGTTTAAACGAAATGGAACACCAGGGTTTCAGCTCATCATTAATTAGGGGAATTACGGTAAGCTTTAATAAAATTATAAAAGCAGGTTAAGAAAAATTATAATGCAGGGTTAAATAAATTTGCTACCAGGTAAGCGGCTGCCCCTGCTAAAATGCCCATTAACAAATACCGTAAAGCACCCCATGCAGTATGTGCGTTATTGTGCCGGTTATAATAATAACCTACTGCATACAATAACAACCCGGTAATAACTGCAGAACCGGTTAACGCATATTTTGTATTGTTAAAAATTAAATAGGGAAAGCCAGCTAAAAAACTACCTGTTAAATAGGATATAAATGTAACCCATGCATTCTTTGCCGGGCTAATAATGGATTTGCCATTAAATTCAAGTGATGTATATTCCTTACGAACGTCATCTATAGCTTTTTGCTGATAATCTTTATGCAGCCCGATATTATCAAAAATGCGTTGTAATTTTTTAATTTCTGCCTCGGGGTTATCTGTTGCTTTAGCCGAAAAATAGCCGGCAATTGCCATAAAAATACTACCGGCTAATCCGGCAATAATTGCCCATAGAAATATATTGCAATGTTGAATGCCCGCAGAAGCCATGCCTGTTGCCAATGCAAAAGGCACTATAAGGCCATCACTTAGCCCGGAGTATATAGCATCTTTACCTTTAAAGCTACTGTACATAATAGTTTTGCAAAGATAGAATTTGTAAACTGCTGTTAAAACCATTTCTTACAAAACCCAAAAGCACATTTTGCCGTAAATTAGTATAAACTTAAAATGAAAATTAAAACGGTTATATTATTTTGTATGGTTATTTCATTATCGGCATGTGCACAAAATAAACCCGGCAATTCAAATTCTAAAAAGCAACAAATGGCTACAAATTTTATTAAAAAAGACAGCAGTGAGTGGAACAAGTTAACGGCGCAGGAAACAAATATTATTGTGCATAAAGGCACAGAATACCCGGGAACCGGTGAATTATTGCATAACAAACAAAAAGGCACTTATACCTGCCGCAGGTGCGATGCTGCTCTATATAATTCTAATAGTAAGTTTGAAAGCCATTGTGGCTGGCCCAGTTTTGACGACGAGATACCGGGAGCTGTAAAACGCATCCCCGACGCCGACGGACAGCGCACAGAAATTGTATGCTCTAACTGCGGCGCCCATTTGGGCCATGTTTTTTTGGGCGAAGGGTTTACTGCCAAAAATACAAGGCATTGCGTAAATTCTGTTTCTATGAAATTTGTGCCGTCAGGAAATTAATTTTAGAAAAACTATTCTTTTTTCTTTAAAAAAGAGCCTATACCTTTGCTTATCTTTTGAACGGCTTCAATTCCTTTGTTCAGCGGCTCAGCTGAAAATTCATTATAAGGTTCGGCATTGTAATTGTCTTCAAATTCCTGAGGGTAAATAACAAACCTGCTGTTGCCATTAAAATATTTTTTGAGTTTTGCGGGTAAATTATCCAATACACTCATATACGAAGTTGCGCCTTTTCTTGCCGATACCAGTACAAATAAATCATCATCGTTTATGTAGCGGGACAGCATCAGAAAATCTTCCCAATCTGTAAAATGTGTAAAGCTTACAGAAGCGTTGGATTTACTTTTCTTTAACAACTTATCCATTACTTTTTGGGTAGCCTCGTTGCAATAAATATGCATGGGAATGCTGAGTTCCTGAGCCAGCTTTGTAAATTTGTTGAGCCATAACGAAAACCCGTTTTCATGTTCCGTAAGCGGCGGTGCGGCAATAATAATGCGTTTGTGCAATACCAATGGTTTTTCCAGTTGACAAATAAAAATTGTTTTATTGGAATTATTTAAAATAGCATCAATTTTTTCGCCAATTAATTTGTCCAAAAAACCGGTGCGTTGCGGCCACCCCAAAATTAAAATATCGGCCATTATTTCCCGTGAAATACGGGTAATTCCGCTTGCCGCATTATGATCGAGTGTGGTAATAATATTTACTTTTGTTTCTGTTGCCGAAGCCTGTTTTACAAATTCTTCCAGCTTGTTTCTTGTTTTTAAAAGGTTTATTTCCGCTTCTTCATTATTCGAAACAACAGATAAAAGAGAAACTGGGTTTGCAGATTTTTTATCTTTTATTAAAACGGCAAACTCTAATATTTTTTCAATTTTTTCAATATTGGAAATAGGCAATAAAATATGTTCTGATGCTGCACCATTGGACTTTAACAGGCTTTCCGAGTCGTCTTCGGTTTCAATAATAATTTTTTTGGCAGCTTTTTCGGTAGCAAATGAAGCCACTATACAAGTGATTAAAATTAAAATAATGGTGCCGTTTAAAATGTTTTCATCCAGTATGCCGGCATTAAACCCTACCAAAATTACGGCAAGCGTTGCCGCTGCATGTGCGCCACTAAGCCCAAAAATCAATTGCCGCTGTGCTTTGGAATATTTAAAAACAAGTTGTGTAAAAAAGGCCGCTACCCATTTTCCAATAATAGCTACCACCGAAAGTGTTGCGGCAATAATTAATGCCATTGGCCCATTTAAAAGCACACTCACATCTACCAGCATACCTACGCTTATTAAAAAAAATGGGATAAATAAAGAGTTGCCTATAAATTCAATGCGGTTCATTAACGCAGAAGAGTGGGGAATGAGTTTATTTAATGCAAGGCCAGCCATAAAAGCGCCGATAATAGGTTCTACACCGGCTACCTCTGCCAAAAATGCTGCAAAAAATACTACGGAAAGTACAAAAATATAATGCGATTGTTTTTCACTTTCCAGTTTGCGGAAAAACCATTTGGCTATCCTCGGAATAATTAAAAACATGATTACAGAAAATATAGTTAAGGAAACACCCAGTTTCAACCAAAACTCATTACTTAAACTCCCCTGGTGGTTGCCCATAATTACGGCAAGTATTATGAGTACGGCAGTATCGGTAAGAATTGTACCACCTACCGTAATGGCCACTGCCTGGTTTTTTGAAACGCCAAATTTGCTTACTATAGGATAGGCAACAAGTGTATGCGTTGCAAACATACTTGCTGTAAGAAAACTGGTGTTAAAATTATATTTGAGTAAATAAAAACATACCGGGAAGCCAATAGCCAAAGGGATGATGAAGGTGAAAAAGCCAAATAAAATACTTTTATTACGGTTGGATTTAAATTCGTTTAAATCCAGCTCCAGCCCTGCAATAAACATAATATAAAGCAATCCAATAGTAGAAAAAAGGTCAATGGCAGAATTTTTTGCCAGTATATTTAATCCATGCGGGCCAATTACCACGCCGGCAATTATTAAACCAATAATGCCGGGGATATTTATTTTCTTCAATAGTAGCGGCGACAATAATATTATAAAGAGGATCAATGAAAATATCAACACCGGGTTTTTCAAAGGCAATTCTATCTCCGACATAAAATGTCTAAAAAATTCTATCATAAAAATATATTGGTTATTGCTGAATTGATTTTCTAAAGTACATATTTAAATCCAGTTTTTTATTCATTAGCTTTAACGCTATTCTAACAATATTTTATTGAATATTCCCTATGCAAATAAATTTAACCCTTAATAAATAAGAAATAATTTTCTTGTGTTGTAAAAACACAGGAAACCTTTTTAGATAGGAAAGATGCATAATCTTCATTATGCATTTGCTCCAACTTCGCCAGGAGAATAAATAATTTATTTACCCATCCGGTTAAATGCCGAAACCATTTGTTTGCCACGCAACATAATTTTCAACCCTTTTCTTTTTAAAGAAATTGCAGGGTTTTTTTTCTCATGTTCTTCAAGGCTGTATTTGTAGGTATCAATAATATCCCGGTAAGAAAGGATGCCAATTATAGTGCCATCATCATTGGATACAACCGGCAATACATCTATATTTTCTTTTGCCATAGTTTCTACAGCAGTTTTTAATGAATCATTCAGGCTGATGTAAATTTTGTTTCTTTTTATGAGGCTGCCCACCAGGTTTTCCGGGGTGTGTATATTGCTGTATAAATTAGATGCGCTTAATATTCCCCTGTATTCGCCCTGGTTGCTGGAAATTATAAAATAATTGAGCTTATAATCCGGCTCCAAATCCAGCCATTCCCTTACTTCTTTTATTTTATTTTCTTCGCTAATGATTATTCCGTTATCGGTTAATATTTGTTCTACGGTAAGTTTTTCCAGAATATCCGGTTCATAAGAATTGGGTGTATTGATTCCCCTGCGGGCAATTTTTTCCGTCATTATGGTATTATCCATAATAAAATACGACAGGAAATAGGCGCCGGTACAACTGGCCAGTAAAGGCAGCAAAGCATTGGACTGCCCTGTTGTTTCTAATGCAAAAATAATAGAGGTAATAAAAGCCCTTGAAGCGCCTGCAAACATTGCCGCCATGCCCACCAGTGCAGCTAAAGGAATGTAAATACCCGATTGCGGAAAATAATCATTGATTACATGCCCAAAAATTGCACCTGCAGCACCCCCAATGGTAAGTAATGGCGCCAAAGTACCACCCGAAGTGCCACTGCCCAAAGAAACAGACCAGGAAATAAATTTTAAAATACACAACGATAGTAAAAGCTGCATAGAAACAGAGCCCGAAAGGATATCGGCTATATTATTATAGCCAACCCCTAAAGTTCGTGGAGAAAAATATCCCACAATTCCTACAGCAATACCACCTATCATGGGCCACCATGCCCAATGCACGGGTAATTTTTCAAAACTGTCTTCAATAAAGTATACAATTTTAGTAACCAATACCGAAAGCAAACCTACTACAATACCTAATGCGCTATACCATGCAATTGCACTATTAGATGCCGGCTCAATGGTATCAATAATTGGAAAAACAACTCCCGGCCCAAATAAAAAATGATGGCCAGCTGCACCGGTGATACAGGCAAGAGAAACGGGTATTATTGAACGGGGAGAAAATTCGAAAAGTAATAATTCTATTGCCAGAAATATACCTGCAATGGGGCTGCCAAAAATTGCCGACATACCAGCGGTAGCTCCGGCAGCAAGTAATATTTTACGTTCGTTGTTGGAAATTTTCATTATTTGCCCAATGGTAGAACCCAATGCACCACCAGATGCAATAATTGGCCCTTCGGCTCCAAAAGGCCCGCCGGTTCCAATTGAAATAGCCGCTGAAATTGGTTTTAAATATGTAATGGTTGGTTTTATTTTACTCTTGTTGGTCAATATTTGTTCCATTGCTTCGGGTATGCCGTGCCCACGAATGGCTTTTGAACCATAATAAGCCATTAAACCAATAATAAGCCCGCCAATTACAGGAATGGTTATTACAAACAAACCCAAATTATTTTCTGCCGGTGTTATGGGTGCAAACGAAAAATTTCCGTAAAAAGAAATATTGGTAATTAAATCTATGAGGTGCACCAGCAGTTTTGCAATAATGCTTACACCAATGGCAATTACAATTGCCGAAATAGAGATAAACAGCAGCCTCCTTTTATTAAATGATTTTTTGGGTTGTACATTTTCGATTGCTAAAGTTGGGTCAAGTGAAAGGGAAATAGGGATACCTGTGTTGTGTAAATTATTGCTTCTCATCGTTTGTTATTAATATATAGCGATCAGTTAAGTGTGGAACGCTATTTATATTTAGAAGTTTGATAAACCCTTGTAATTATATCTATTTGAGTTTACCGGGATTGATATAGCGGCAAAAGTACAAAAGGAATAGTAGAAAATGTGCATTTGTTTGCATAGAGGAAACATAAAAACTTTTTAATGCTAAAAAATTATTTAAGACGATACAGATTTAAACGTTTCATTATTTTGAATTATGGTAACACTTGCGTTTACGGTATTTACTGCAGGGCCGCCAGGTAAAGAATAGCTAAAAAAACGTAAAAAACGTGGGACAGGTGTTACATGAAGCGTTTTTGAAGTAACGCCAATGGGAAAACTTTTTGTATAAGCCCACTAAGCCTAAGCCAACAAGTATGGTATGGTAAACTGTTGACGAAGCAAAGGTTACCTTAAGTGTACCAAAATTGGTTGCCTGGTTGCCTGGTGCAGACTCATTTGATTTTTTACAGCAACTGAAAAAGATTATTACCGAGGATATTAAAAGAATACATTTCATATAAATGTATTTTATGGGTACACTTATATTCATCATACTTTACAACAGCCTTAATGTAAATTAATATTGTTTGTGAAAAGAGGGCCTAAAATTTTAAAGTAAATGATAAATAGGGGATGAGTTTAAATTCACTGGTGCCGGTTTTTAATTTTATGCTTTTGCTGGCCAGTGAACCCTTTAAATTATAGGAATATTGATTGTCTGAGCCGTTTATGCTATAAACACCAGCTTTAAAAGAAGCATAAGCTTTTTTGTTTTTGAGGCTGTGAAAAGTCAGGGAAGCATCGTAGCGTTGAAAGTAATTTGCCCTGTACTGGTTGTTTTGAGTATATTGATAGGTGAACTGGTAGGCTTCAATGAGTTCTTCTCCAGTGGGCGCCGCCTGTAGTGTGTCTGTAAACACTATTCCTCCCTGGGTATAAACATTGCCCGAGGCAAAGCTCCATAGTGCCGACAAATCAAATCGTGTTGTAAGGGAATACCTCATGCCGATATTTGCCGTATGGCGGTGATCGTATTTGTAAGGGAATTCATTGCCGTTGTTAATGCTTGTAAATTGCCGCCAGCTCCAGGCCAATGCATAACTTCCCTGGAAAGATAATTTTTTGCCGGTTTTATTAATGAGTATTTCTGCGCCATAGCTCCGGCCCTTGCCCAATTCAATATTTTGTTCCCAATTATCGCTATGGATAAAAGTACTTTTGCCATTGGCATAGTTTGTAACATTCATTAAACGTTTATAATATGCATCCAGGGATATATTCCAGTTATTTTTTTGTTTAAACACAAAACCAATATTATAAATCTCACTCCACTCTGGTTGTAATTTTTTTGTACTGGGTACCCACATATCCCGGTTGGCCCCGGCATAAGGGTTTATTACCAAATGCAAATACTGGTTCATGCGGCTGTAAGATGCAAATAGTTTATATAATGGGCCAATGCGATAGGCCATATAAAAGCGAGGCTGTAAATTCCAGGTACTATAATCCTCCATACGGTATGCGCTGGCCCTTAAGCCCGATTTCGCAAAGAACTTTCTCCCAATTTTAATTTCGGCTTCAGCATAAGAATATATAGCTTTAAACTGAAGAGGCCTAAAGGCTAAAAACCCCTGTTCATCCTCTTCTTCGGTATTGGTAATTTTACCTTCAAATGGTTTTGTTTTGTTTTGCTCCAGTTTTAGGCCTGCATTAATTTTTATTTTTTTAGAAACAAATATTTCTGCACCTGTTTTTGCATTATAGTTTTTAAAGGATGCATAAGAGCTGATGAATTTTGTGCCGAGGCTCAGATCTTCCTCTACTTCATCATCTATTTCTTCCTCTTCATCTTTTTCATAAAATAAAAATTGTGAGCTGGCCAGGTTATGGTACTCGCTAAAGTTGAGCGAGGTATGTATAAATGATTTTTTGCCCAGTAGTAAATTCCATTGTAACGATCCGGTATGATTACCCCATTTGTGTAAATTTCCCGTGTATTTTCCCGTTTGTCTTAGTTGGTCTTCGCCGGTATAAAAGTTGATAAATAATTTGCTGGCAGGGCTTATAATGGCCGACAACTTAATGTGTGTATCATAAAAACTGGATTTTATACCATTTTGCAAAGAATCATAAAATGGGAAAGGGATACTTTTACGTCCAGAAACCATTAAGGCAATTTTATCTTTTACCAAAGGGCCTTCGAGGGTGAGGGCCGCAGCAAGCGGGCTTGCATTTATTTCTCCCTGCCAGCTATTCATATTACCTTGTTTAGTAAATATGTCTAAAACTGATGATAAAGAACCACCCAGCCTTGCCGGGAAATCGCTTTTATAAAACCGCATACTTTTAAGTACTGTAGGGTTTAATATAGAAATAGCGCCTAGCAAATGCGTAGGGTTGTAAACCGGGTTGCCATCCAGCAAAAAAAGATTTTCATCGGTGCCGCCGCCACGTACCTGGAAACCGCTGAAAGAATATGCTGCATTTTGCAAGCCTGGTGATAAATATAAAAACTGCAAGGGATCATCTTCATTCATTAATCCGTTAGAATAGCTTTTTTCATGCAGCACCGTTACAGAGCCTTCTTTTACCGCAGCATCTGTGGCTACCACTACGGTAGATAAAGTGTCGTTTATCATAACCAGCGATATATCTTTTCTTATATTTCCATGGATGTTTAAGAGCAAACTAACTGGCTTAAACCCGCCGTAGGATATTTCCACAAGGTGCTGCCCGGTTGTAAAAGCTAAATTAAAATACCCCTGGTTGTTGGAGGCAACGCCCCTTTGCGTAGCAGGTTCAAAAATAGTTGCACCGGCAAGCGACTCGTTGCTTGCATATTCTTTAATATATCCGTAAAAATTATATTGTTCTTTATTAAAACCGGGCAAAGAAAATATTTCTGCTGAGGGAATGAGTATAATTTTATTGTTGTGTTCCAGCAATTTTATTTTTTGGCCATGCAAAATGGTTTGTAAAACTTCAGCAATAGTTTTTTCCTCGCCGGTTAAGCGCACCATTTTACCTGCATCAAAATTTGCAGACGAATATTCCAGTACAATTCCACTGCTTTTGCTTATTTCCTGCAAATGTTGATTGATGCTTGCATTTTTTGTGCTGGTATGGTAAGGCATTGAAACCAGTTTTTTTTGGGCAAAGGCATTGAAGCCGGCTTGTGTAATTAAAAGTAAAATAAATAAATATCGCATTATAAATAAATGGGCAAAATATTTTTAAATATAACTATCGCTAATTTTTTTAAAAAAGTGAGCCGGTTATTCTGAAATCAATAATTTATTTCCCTGCATTTTTATAGCCAGGCCGGTTAATAATCCCAGTTCTTTTATCACTTGTTCTAATGGCTCATTATTGAAAATTGCCGTTATTTTATGAATACCAAGGTTGCCGGCAATTTCTATTTCTATGTTGTAGTAATTTTTTAAATCTTTGGCTACAATGGTCAAAGCTGTATTATTAAAAGTTAATATCCTTGTACTCCAGGATATGAGATTGCTGGTGTCCACATTTTTTCTTTGTACTTTTTCTTTAACATTAACGGCAGATTCCCCTGCTTTGAGCAAGATGGCCGGTTGGGTTTCTCTTTTAGTTGTATAGCTAACTTCGCCTTCCATTACGGTAACCTGTTCAATGATACCAGTGCTTTGAACTAAAAACAAAGTGCCAATATCTTTAATTAAGCTGTTGGCGGTAATAACTGAAAAAGGGTTTTGGGCATTGTGTACCACGTCAAAAAAAGCTTCACCCTCTAATTTTACCTGCCTGATTTCTTTGCCGAAATTTTCGGGTATGGATAATTTGCCACCTTTTCGTAAACTTATTTTTGTGCCATCTTCCAGTTTAATTTCCAGGTTGGCCTTTTGCGCAAAAGTTTCACGCCATTCAATTTCTTTTGGTTTTAGTAAAAAATAAGCAACTGATATTACCAGCAATAACGAGGCGGCTATGGCCATTGCTCTTTTCCAGGGAAACATTTTTACTACTTTTGTTTCCCTGCCCATGATTTTTGCTTTTACATGTTGCCAGGCCAAATGGGTATCAACGGGAATTAATGCTGCCGAAGAAGTATCTGCCCAAATTTTTTTAATCAGGTCAAATTCTTCGGCATTGGATGGATTGTCAGTTATCCATTGCTCCAGTTGCCGGCTTTCTTCCGGGGTTTGTTCTCCATTTAGGTAACGGAGCATTATTTCCTGTATATGAATATTTTCACCCATATTTAATTTAAAAACGTATTATTAATAAAAACCCCTATGGCTTGAGACAAATTTTTTTCAAAAAAAATAAAACTGAGCATGGCCGCATAAATATTATTTTCTTTTGCAAATGCTTTCATCAGCCGTATGGCTTTGCCCATTTGATTCTCAACAGTTTTTACGGAGATGCCCAGGCTTTCGGCTATTTGCATATAGGTGTGGCCACTAAGCCTGCTCAGTAAAAAAACTTCCCTACATTTTGGCGGCAGCAGCTCCATGGCTTTTGCAATTAACTCCTTTGGCTGGGCAGCTTCTTCATTTTTCTCAAGAAAAATTTTCATTTCATCGGTAGCATCTTCATCTTTTAATTCTTCAAAATAATTTTTTTTGTTTTTTTGAAGCCGTGTGATACAGTTATTGCGTACCGCAGTAAAAAGGTAGTATTTCAATTGGGTAGCACCAATTTCCAACTTTTGTTTTTCCCAAATCTTAATAAATAATTCCTGTACGACATCTTCACTACTTTCTGCATCTTTTAAAAACGTAAATGCATAGCTGCAAAGCTGCTGGTAGTGTTGTTTGAAAAGGGTTTCAAAATTTTTTTCTATTTCTGTTGCTTCCTCCATTGATACGATGAAGTTATTACTTTTTTTTTGGTAAGCTTTTATGAAATACCCTTTTCGAGAGTATTACTTAAAACTGGTTAAGTTTTCAATTTAGCAAAAAGGTAATTACATGCTCAGATAAAAAAATATTTAGTATTAGCGTAGGGGTTTTTGTTTTTGGACAGTTTAAACAAAGAGATGCAATTTTATCCTGAATTATTTTAATCGGTCATTTTAAATAAAAACGATGCAAAAAGAAACCGTTCAAAAACATTTAAGCAACTTAAGCCCAATTTCACTAACGGGGTTGGATACTGTAAAACTTTTAAACCGGGTAGACCGGAAATATATTATTCCTGTTACAAGCTTGTCGCAAATTATTCAGTTGCTTAAGAACAATCAATACTCTGTATTGGAAATAAACGGCTGCAGGGCCTTTAGTTATTTAACCACATATTACGATAATGATGCGTATGCTTTTTTTCACGACCACCACAACCGCCTTTCCAACAGGATTAAAGTAAGGACCAGGTCGTATTTAGAAAGCAACCTGCATTTTTTTGAAGTAAAAGTAAAAACAAAACTGCGAACCAATAAATACAGGGAAGTGCTCCATGCATCCAGTACACAATTATCGGATGCGCAAAGCAATAAAATAAGGGAATTTTATCCCAGGCAACTTACAGGACGGCTGGATACAACTTTAATCAATACGTATAACCGTATTACGCTGGTAAATAAAGATAAAACGGAAAGGTGCACCATAGATGTGAACCTTACATTCACAAACCCTGCATCGCTTCATGAAGAAATTTGCGTAAATGATATTGCCATTATTGAAGTAAAGCAATCGAAAACTTCGGTATTAAATGGCATCATTGCAGCGCTTAGAACTATGAGGATACCGCCCTCCAGCATTAGTAAGTATGTGCTGGGCTTAATACTTACCAGGCCAGAGATAAAGCACAATGCCTTTAAGCCATTGTTACATAAAATCAATAAAATTAAAGCACAGCAATTACAATTTTCTTAATATTTTAAAATACAACAATCATGAAAAAATTATTATTTCTGCTACCTGCTTTCCTTTTTATTAGTATTGCGCCTGCATTTGCCCAGGATACCAACCTTGTGGAAAAAGTAGTTAAAGATTTTAACCTCGGAGAAATGGGCATACGCTTTTTAATTAACCTGGTTGCAATATTCATCATGGTGCGCCTTGTTTATTTTGCAAAGCATAAAAACCGGGACTTTATGTTTACTCTTATATTGTTTAACTGTGTAAATTTTCTCATTTGCTTTTTACTGAGCGGCGCAAACCTGGGTATTGGCTTTGCTTTTGGCCTGTTTGCCATTTTCTCCATTATGCGTTACCGAACCGTAACGGTGCCGGTAAAAGAAATGGGTTACCTGTTTATTTGCATTGCCATGGGCTTAATTAATTCGCTGGCAACAACACAGGATAACTATATGGTATTGATACTTGCTAATGTATTTATTTTAATTCTGCCCCTGTTGATGGATCGCACCGCAAGCGCTTTAAATAATAATAATAATATGCTTATACAGGACATTATTTATGAACGTATTGACTTGATTAAGCCCGAAATGAGGGAAGTGATGATTGCAGACCTGCGTAATCGTACAGGATTGAATATTCAAAAAATAGAGGTTGTAAGTATAGACCTGATGCAGGATATAGCGATGCTAAAAGCGCATTCCTGCAACTCGGTTACCTTACTTAACGAGCAATTGAAAAATTCAGAAATGACTGAAGCAACAGTTGAAAAAACCTACAAATACGCAAATGCAGATGGAAGCGCAGTACTCTCCGGAATTGCCCTTGTATAACTACTTTAAAAATAAATAACCACTTGCCCAAATATGCTTTGCTTTTATAGGTAAAGCATATTTGAGCAGATAAAAACTATTATCATGAAGTATTTAAAAATATTTTTTCTTTTTTTGTTATCCGTATTGTTTATTATAAAAAGCAAGGCCCAGTTGTTTGACGAATGGGAAGCCAGGCCCAATATTGCTTTAAAGTATAAGTTTAACAAACAATGGTCTGTAACCGGTACCTATTACCATTATTTGGAAAATAATTTTAAGCAATATAATAAGTCGGTGATGAGTGTAGATGCAGGCTTTAAAATTAACAGCTGGTTAAAAGCAGGCATTGATTACCGATATGGATTTAATTCCAGGAAGCATTATCATGATATCCGCTATTCCATCGCATTTGACTTTAAGCTTTCGCCCAGGTGGAAGGTTGCTTACCGGCCTATGATGCAGCAGGAGTTTGTTTCCCTTAAAAAAGAGCACCTGGTAAAAAATCCTATTGAGTATTTTTTGCGTAACAGGCTTACCCTAAGTTATGATGCAACAAGTAATTTGGAGCTTTATGTATTTACCGAAAATTATTTGGAAATAGAAGAAGGAAATATGGGCTTTTACCGGCAAAAAAGCGCCCTGGGTAGCGATTATAAATTAAATGGTCGCAATAAAATAGGCTTTCGGTTTGAAGTAATCAATAAAAAGAATGGCAAAATGGTAGCCAGGCCAAACCTAAGTTACACGTACAGCCTGGGTTATGGTAAAAAAATAAATTAGCTGGCAGATTTTTTTTAATTCAATTGCTTTTCAATTCTCCTGTCGGGGATTATCCAAATTAAGGCAACTATGGAATAGCCAATAAAACCCAATAAGGGCGAATAAAGTGAAAAGACAATTGCAAAAATATAAAGGGCAGTAGAAGCATATTCTTTGGTTTTATTTTCCAAAGCTTTGCCAATAATTGAATCTTTTCCTTCATGCTTTATGGCAATTTTTTCCAGTATAGTATAGGTAATGGCACAGAGCAAGAGGTTTATGCCGTATAAAAATACCGGAGTTTTTTCGCCAGGATTTGTGCCCATCCATTCGGTGGTAAACGGCAAAAGAGAAAGGCAAAACAACAAGAGTAAATTTGCCCATAGAATTTTTCCATTTACTTTTTCAATTGCCTGAAATAAATGATGATGGTTGTTCCAGTAAATACCCACATATGCATAGCTGAGCAAATAAGAAATAAAAGAAGGGAGCACTTCCTTTAGTGAGGCAAAATTTGCTCCTTTTGGAACCTTCATGCCCAAAACCATTATGGTAATAATAATGGCCAATACGCCATCACTAAATGCTTCCAGCCTGTTTGATTTCAAAATGGTATATTTTTGTTTCTTTAATTATATGCCTGGTTCATTCGTTTGTTCCTGCATATTTCTTTTTACTTTTAAATATTCAGCAAAGCCCAGTATATCCCAAAAAATATTACCGGTAACTTTTCCTGTTTTAATGAATGAATATATTACTCTAAACGGCATAGCCAAAATATAATAATAATTCCTCCGGATACCACAGGCCAATACGGTACAATTGTTTTTTTCAAAAACCTTTTTCAGTTCATTAACGGAGTATAGCCTTACATGGGTTGGGTCGTCTTTAAAATTAAGGGTACCGTACATAGAAGGCAATGTGGTACTTTTTTTTCCGGGATATTCAATATAAAAATACCCGCCAGGTTTTAATTTTTTTACCAAAAGCGGCAATACCTCTTCTCCATTGTGTAAATGCTCAATTACATGCGCCATCATAATGGCATCAAAAAAATTATTGGGTATGGCTGAATAGTCCAATAAGGTAAGGTCAAGTTCATAAAACTTTTCCATTTTATTAAAATCTGTTTCGCTATTGGAATAACTTTTGCTTATGTCAAGCCCATAATATTTGCAATTGGGGAACAGGGCTTTTGTACGGGATGCAGAATTATTGCCTGCACCTACATCAAGAAGGTTAAAGGCTGTATTAGCAAAATATTTATGTAAAAAGCGAAATTTTAAATTGATTTGTTTTTTTAAGAAGTTCAACATATTAATTGCTGAGATTTTGTGCTTTAAGGTAGGGATAATAAAGTTTGATAGAAAATGGCATTTTTTCAGCTCCTTAAAATTTTCTCCATTTTTCTTCCTTTTGCCAGTTCATCCACCAGCTTATCCAGGTATCGGGCTTTTTGGGTTAAGGGGTTTTTTATTTCTTCTATGCGGTAGCCGCAAATAAGGCCGGTAATTAAATGTGCATTGGGGTTTAAGGTTGCATGTGCAAAGAAGGTTTCAAAGGTTACTTTCTCTTTTATGAGATGCTCCAGCTTCTTTTTAGTAAAACCGGTGAGCCATTCAATTACCTGCTCCAATTCTTTAAGGGTTCTGCCCTTGCTTTCTATTTTGGAAATATAAAACGGATATACCGTTGCAAAAATCATTTGGGCAATACGTACATCATGGTTTAATGCGGCACTCATGGTTTTATGTTTATAGATATTGAGCATTATTTCAGGCGAATTAATTTTCCTTTTCTTTTAATTATATTTTTATAATCCCATTGTATGGTTTTTGCTTTACCGAGCCAGCGTTTAAGGTCTGATTTATTTACTGCATCAATGGATGGGTAAAATAGCGAGGCATCTTTAAATTTTTCTCCTCTCACATTTAATTTTTCTTCGTTAAAGCCAGCGCCGCTCCAAAACATCAGCCTTATGCCGACTTTTTGATTACTGTAGCCTGCAATAGGGTTGCCCTCCAGAAACCACACCGGGTGGCCATGCCATATTTTGTTTTCGGCGCCAGGCAATTTTTTTGAAATTTCCATAGCCAAAAGCTTACAGATGGCTTTGCCGGTTGCCTGTTTGTTGTTATAAGCCAAAATTGCTTTACCAATGACAGCAGGTTTTTTAACAAAATTTGATTTATCCTTTGCTGCATCTTCATTAACACGGTATTTCACAATTTTTTTAATGAGCAAAAAGGGTAAAGGCCGTGCCAGTGGAAACTGAATAGCGCCTTTGGAGGTTTTGTATTGTTCTAAATCTTTTTTAAAAATAAGGATGGGGTTTGGCGTAGGGTAAAACCCAATATGTTCTTTGCAAACCGCATAATATACCAGCATTTTATTTTGCTTAAACGCAGGCATGCCATAGCTGATGGTTTCTGTTGCCCCTGGCGCTGCTTGCATTATTGCTTTGCGGAGTAGCTGCAATATGGCCTGAATATTTTTGGAAAATTGTGCATGGTAGGCATCAATATCTCTCCATTTTAAAGCAGATTTGTTCATATAAACTTGTTATAAATTCTCTGGGTACTTATTGGCTCTTAATAAAAGTACACTTAAATTTAAATAGAACATGTTTTCCTTTGGGCATAATTTAGTTATAGCTTGGGGTAGTTTATATTTATACGTTGTAAATAACCAGTGATGCACAAAAAAGTAAATAATTGAACTGCAACCTAAAAACAATAATTAGTAACAAATCCAATGGTTACTTTGGCTTAGGAATATTATTTATTGCTTCCGGGCCATATTGCATGCTGTATATCACCACAGCTATCGCTACTAATACCAATAACAAAATATAAGCTAATAGTACAAGGCCAAGAATAACTAACACCTTTAAATATACGGCTTTTACAGGCTTATCTTTATAAAATTCTTTAAAAAACAAGCCCAAAATAACAGGAACCAGTAAAATTGAATATTGGGCAATTGCCAGCATTATTGCCGGAGCGCTATGCCTGAAAATATACATTGCCGGGTAAATAATAATTATACTGATGAGTGTGTAGTACGACAAAATGTAAGCGTTCATTACAATATGCTCATAATAATTATGGCCCCATTTTTTAAATGCAATTTTGGTAGTGAGCGCAAAAAAAGGAATGAGGGAGAGCATGATTAAAGTAGTATAGCTTGAAAAAAATGCCAAAATATCGGCTGTAGCCTTTGCGCCTATGTTTCTTTCTTTGTAAAATGCGGCCATTATTTCTGTAAAACCCAAAACTTTGTACGTTATAAAAGTGGCAATACCACTTAATACAAAAGCAAGTAAAATGGGTTTGTAATGGTTTACCCTGTTGCCTTCTACAAATTCCCTTGCCGTTTTACCAGGGTTTTTGAGGATACTTTTTATGGAATAAAAAAGGCCTTTATTGGTATGCAGTACGCTGTATTGTATTTCATCCCAAATATATTTTTTGTCAATTCTTTTGTATTTTTTTTGGCCACAGTGGCTACAAAAATTTCCGGCAATTGGTTCGTTACAGTTTTTACAGTTTTCGGCCATAGTTTTTATTTCAGGTTATTGGATTGTATTTTACCTAATTAAAAGTAATGAAAAAATGTTGCAACATTTAGATGGCTGTACTTTGAATTTTTGAATAATTTGATTCCGCAATATATTTTATAATTGTGCTTCATGCCACCCATAATCATAAAGGGTAAACTTAATTTGTTCCTTTTAGCTCTTCGGTAAAAAATTTGTTCCACTTGGCTTGCTGCACTTTGTTTTTTGAATGATCGGTTTCTTTGTCGTAATTTAAAGTAAGTTCACTGTATTTATTTGTGGTGCTTTTAAATAGGTTACTTAGTAATTGCGAAAAGTTAGATTTAGTGAATTTTGTTTGTTTAAATTTTTCCATAATTTCCCTTATACACAATATCCCAATATTAAAATGCCCTTGTTCATGTACCAATAGTTCATCACTAACCTCATCTTTTATCGCCCAGCTTTTTTTAGGATCTAGTTCCAATATCACTTCATACCCATTAATAATTGCAGTGTCACCTACAAATGAAATGCCTTCAATTTTTGTTTTGTACCTGAAAGAAGTAAAAGCTTTAAAGGGTGTGCTTTTGTCTGCTTTACCGGTAAAATCGTCCCAGGTTAATTTTCCATTTGATTCTTGCCCGTTTACTATAATCTTTTGGCTAAATAAATTCAGGCTGATTAAAAGAGTAAAAAACTGAATTAATATTTTGCTGCTTTTCAAATTATTGAATTTAGTAAATGTGCAAACTTGTGATAACCGATGCAATATTAGTAAAAAATCTATAGGATTATAAGCTGGTAATTTTTTTCTTTGTTGCCAGTATAGAAAAAACCATTGGTATTTTATTTCCTAAATGTTCAATCCGGAATTTTTTAGGCTCAAATTCTATGGTTTTATTGAAGCAGTTGTAGGGCGAATAATCATATTCATCAAACGCATTTATTTCAAGGCCGTTGTTGATTAAGCTATTCAGTACTTCACTTGTGCCGTGGTTCCAGTTTACATATTCCAGTTTTATATTGGCATTTTTATCGGCATAAGTGCCGCTTTCTGTTTCTGTAATGGCGCCTGAATTAAAATAACGGTAATCAATTTTTTCAAAATTATCGTCAAACATCCAAACTATCGGATGAAATTCTACAAAAACAAATTGTCCGCCCGGTTTTAGGTATTGCGATATAATATTTGCCCATTTGCCTAAATGGGGCAGCCAGCCAATAGTGCCATAGCTTGTAAATACAATATCAAATTGCTGGTTTAAAAACTTGGGTAAATCATAAATATTGCAGCAAATAAAATTTGTGTTTTCATTAGTTTCTTTTGCAATTTGCCGGGCGGCTTCTATGGCTTTGTCCGATAAATCTACGCCGGTAACCTTGGCGCCAAGCCTGCTGAGGGAAATACTGTCCTGCCCAAAATGGCATTGTAAATGAAGTATTGATTTGCCCTCAATATTGCCCAGTAAGTTTAGTTCAATATCATTTAATGAAGTTTGGCCATTTAAAAAGTTTTCCTGGTCGTAAAACTCCGATTTTAAATGTACAGCAGTCTTTTTATTCCAGGATTTTTTGTTGATCTCAATATAATTGGGGTTATTGCTCATTGTTTGCTTTCTATTTTTCTTTTGAGTTTTTTTGCCATTTTTATAGAATGGTTTAAAGAGTTAATATTGTTCCAATCACTATGAGAAATTATTATATAATTAGGGTTTCGGTACTTTTTCTTTACTCTTTTTAATGTAGATTCATATTCGGCCTTATTTGCATCTCCCAAAAATCCCAAATTTTCGGCATCGGCGCCTTTTATTAAACAACCGCCGTACAAAATTTTTTCCCGGGCAAACCATAGTACAATATTATCTGCCGTATGTGCCTGGCCGGGATAATATGTTTCAAAAGTATAATTCCCAACATTGAAAACGGTATCTTTTGTCATTAAAAATTCTGCCCTTGGCTTTCCGTTCTTTTTGCTCCATTCGTCGGTAAGTTCTGTAGTGTAAGTTTTAATACCCAGTTGCCGGTAGTATTCCAGCCCTGCAGTTTTATCGCTATGCCAATGGGTAGCAATACACAGGGTTACAGGCTGTTTGTGTTTATATTGAATGCTGTCTAAAAGTGGTTGAAACTGCGTGGTATCCCAGGGTGAGTCAAACAGTACAATACCATTATTAGTAACGAGGTACATGCCATTAGCCGGCACAGGGTTGCCTTCGTAAATATTGTAGGTTGTGTAAATATAAAAATCACCGGTAAGTGGCGAAATTTTAAGCTTTTGTGCAGTTGGTTGCCCAATTATTTTTATAAAAGGGAGAAAAAAACAGGTGATGAGAAAAATTATACGCAATTCAGATATGGTTTGATTGGTAAAAGTATGCTTTTTAAGAAAATTATTTATTGGATGCTTCGTTTTGCATCAAAGTATATAAAATGCAATGGGTTGCTATTTAAAATATGGATTTACCGGGTAAGTTTTGTAATTACAAAATTAGTAGTACAACAGGGCCGGGCCCTGTTTGAAGGGTTGTTTTCACATTGCCACTTAGCATTACGTTCAGGTAGGTACCTGAAATTCCACCGGCAAATTGCAAGGGTTTATCTTAGTGTCAATAGCACTTTGTTCTACTATATAAAAGGCACCGCCGGGAAGTTGTTTTATTGTTGCCGGCTTATTGTTTATTTGCCAGTACGTAGTTGCGTTTGGAAAACAATCCGTAACCGGCTTATCTGCTTTTTTACAGGAATAAAGTATGTTTAAGAAGAGTGCAATAGTTATAAAAAAAATATAGGCTCTTTTCTACATGAGTAGTTTTCGTTTTTTAAAGGACAGCTGTATTTAGGGGCTCGTAGCTTTAGGAAGCAGGATATTTTGCAGGCAACATTTAAGAATGGTAAAAAGGCTGGGAGATTATTTCTGCCAAAAATAATGTACTCGTTTACTGTTTCTGAAAACAAAGTGTGTTTTTTGTGGTCCTGATATTGAGTTTTTCGCAGTTTTCAAAGTAATAACCCTGTGCACTACATATATTATCTACAAATTCTTTTCCCCAGGCTGTTTCCATAACTTTTGTAATGTTTAGAGCCGGAATTGATAATTCCTGGTTTTGTCCAATAAAATAAGTAGTTACCCAAATATCGTTGGTAGGAGTGTTGCCAATAAATGTGCCTTCGGTAGCGCTTGAAGCAGTAAATATTATAGCAACATCGCCGGGTATTGAATCCGGTTTAATAAAAGCAAAACCGGAGATGTTATCGGTTACCTTTATCATTCTCCATTTACCCTCAAAAGAAGTGGGAGCAGGGCCGCAATTGTCGTGTTTTGTACAGGAAAGTTGAAACAAGGCTATTACAGAAATAAAAATAAATATTTGTTTCATAAAATTTTATTTAATTACGATATATACTTTGCCGGAAAGATGGCTAATACCCACGGTACAAATTTGAGATTCGGTAAACTGCAAATGTCCACAAAATTTCCTACACACCACATTTTTTTCAAATTTTTTTCATGGCTCTTATTAAGTGATTCCATGCATATTGTATCGCTTTTTGCTGCACAGGCTGCGTTTTATATCACAAAAAAAATAAAATATTCACTTAAATATTACATTTTTGTTTTGAACCCATTATTTTTGCCGCAATGAAGTTAAACGCTTTTGCCTTGATGCTTATATTTATGTCGTTTGTAACATTACCTTCTATATTAAGTAATGTGTGCAAAGATGTGGATATGTCCAGTGTTTTCAACTTTGCCGAAGAAAAAGAAGAGAAGCATAAAAGCGGTGCCGAGCAAAATGGCGAGTTTGCCTCTTCCTTCTATAATATCGAGTTTTATAACCAGGAGATAGGATTTATAACTGCCAATTTTTTGTTCTGGTATAAAAATTCCAGTCTCGAAATCTTCCTGCCGCCACCCAACCAGCATCTAGTGTAGGCTACACAGTTTTTATTGCTGTGCTGCATTTGGATTGATTTCTTTCAATCCTTACTTGCTATGTATTAACGATACATGCAGTGCAAAATTTTTTTACAACTTTTTTAATCTTTATGACAAAAAATAAAATTTTTGCCCACCTGAAGTTTGATTTTTCTTCTGGTTTAGTGGTGTTTTTAATTGCGCTTCCTTTATGCCTGGGTATTGCTATGGCTTCGGGTGCGCCATTATTTTCGGGAATTATTTCGGGTATAATTGGTGGCTTGGTTGTAGGCAGTATTTCTAATTCACCTATTAGTGTTTCCGGCCCGGCTGCGGGCTTGTCGGCTATTGTGCTTGCAGCAATTGCCTCGCTGGGTTCTTTTGAAGTTTTTTTAACTGCGGTGTTCCTTGCAGGTTTATTGCAGCTTGTGCTGGGCTTTTTAAAGGCTGGTGCAATCTCCAATTATTTTCCCAATAATGTTATTGAGGGTATGCTTGCCGGCATTGGCATTATTATTTTCTTAAAGCAAATACCCAAAGCGTTAGGCTCGGATATTGAAGTGGGCAGCGGCTTTGATATATTTATAGATTTAGCAAAATCATTTACACAAATTCAGCCGGGTGTTATTGTAATTGCAGCTGTATCGCTTGGCATACTTATTCTTTGGGAAAAAATAAATTTTCTAAAAAAATTAAAATTGTTCCCGGCAGCATTGTTTGCCGTAATTGCTGGAACGGCATTAAACGAATTGTTTAAGGCCACAGGCAGTTCGCTGGCTATTGTATCTGGCAATTACCTGGTTAATTTACCTGAGGTTTCCAGTTTTGCAGCGTTAGGAAATATTTTTATACTGCCATCATTTTTTGATTTTTCAAATGGGTTTTCTAATTCTGGCTTAATGAATAAAGAAGTATGGACCGTGGCTTTTACCATTGCCATAGTGGCTTCGGTGGAAACCCTGTTATGTATTGAAGCATCGGACAGGCTTGATCCTCAAAAAAGACTTACCGATACCAACCTGGAACTTAAAGCGCAGGGCGCAGGAAATATTGTGAGTTCAATACTCGGTGGGTTGCCCATTACTTCAGTAGCGGTTCGATCTTCTGCCAATGCCAATGCAGGCGCAAAATCAAAATTATCCACTATTACACATGGAGCCTTATTATTACTAAGTGTACTTTCTGTCCCTTTTTTATTAAATAAAATTCCGCTGGCTTCGCTGGCCGCTATACTTATTGTTATTGGCTATAAATTGGCCAAACCTGCAGTGTTTAAACATTTTTACCATAGGGGTAAATACCAGTTTATTCCATTTATCATTACGGTAGTTGCCGTTGTGTTTAAAGATTTATTAATTGCTGTGGCACTGGGCATGGTAATTAGTATTTTTTCTATTCTTAGAGGAAATATGAAAAGGGCTTATTATTTCCGCAAAGAAGAATATGAAGATGGGGATATTATCCATATTCACCTGGCGCAGGAAGTATCTTTTTTAAATAAAGCGGCCATACTCTTTACGCTGGATGCAATACCGGAAAATTCCAAAGTAATCGTCAATGCTTCCGATACCGTTTATATAGCCCACGATATTTTAGACAGTTTAAGGGAATATAAAACCATAAGAGCGCCACTAAAAAATGTAGATGTAACTCTCCTGGGTTTTAAAGAAGAATACAACCTGGAAAATACCAATACCGATATACGCCAGGTTTCCTTTGAACATGCTTTGCTCATGAAACACCGAAACCGGATGAAAACATCCAGCCAGGTAATTGACGAAATGAAATCAATAGGCTTTGAATAAAACAGAAATAAAAATAAATGACTCTGTTTTTTTGGATAACCAGCAATATTTTTTTGTAAACTATAAATTAATAAATTATGCCTGATTTTTATAACAATATTATTGAAAACAACAGAAAATGGGTGGAAGCCAACCTGGCCAGCGACCCCGATTTTTTTAACCACTTAAAAGATGCGCAAAGCCCGCCGTTATTATGGATTGGCTGCTCTGACAGCCGGGTGCCCGCCAATGAAATTATTGGCGCACAGCCTGGTGAAGTTTTTGTGCACAGGAATATTGCCAATATGGTGATACATACCGATATGAACATGCTGAGTGTATTGGATTACTCCGTAAATGTGTTAAAAGTAAAACACATTATTGTATGCGGCCATTATGGCTGCGGTGGCGTAAAAGCTGCAATGGGTAATACACCTGTAGGCATTATTGATAACTGGATACGGCATATAAAAGACAGTTATCGCTTTCGTAAAAATGAAATTGAATCCATAACCGATGAAAAAGAAAAATTTGACCGCTTTGTGGAATGGAATACCAAGCAGCAGGTACTTAATTTGGCCGTAACTTCTATTGTACAGCAGGCATGGAGCAAAGGGCAGGCATTGGCCATACACGGCTGGGTTTACGGCCTCGATACCGGGTTAATAAAAGATTTAAATGTAACCTTTAGTTCGCATGACGATATAAGGAACAACAGCGTGTATAAATTAGATTTTGAGTAAAGTAAGAACCATTCCTGAATAGAAATACGTAGCCTTTGGTTGCGTATTTCTATTTGCTGCGAAAGAATTATTATTTGTTGAAAAAAATATAAACAATGCCAGCTTTTCCCAATTTTATTACAAGTCAGCTTTCGCTTTTTCTTTTATAATAGCATTATTGATACGGTCAAAATATATTAATGTAACAAAACAATTAATCATGTTGTCATGGTCAATTGATAATTGGATTTCACCCTTATCAATATTCCAGGTTGAAGAATATTTGCAATTGTCAAACTTAACTTCATACATTCTTCTTCCATCATCATGTGGCTGAGTAAAAGAGTCAAAAGTTTCTGTTTCTTCGGATGGCCGGCCATATTTTTCAATTAACATCTTTTTTAAATCAAAATAATTGCCTGAAAGTGTTGACCAGGTTTCTCTATTAGAAAAAATTACAGCAATTTTATACACTAAATCTTTTTGTTTTAATGTAGCAACAGCAATAATGCATTCTTTATAGCCTGCAAAGTCCCCAGTTAGCATGGCTATGCCATCTTCAGATTTTAAAATCCTAAACCCGTTTAGTTTCATTTTGTAAACATATTCTGCAAGGGTTCCGTTAATTGGCACTCCTTTAAAATTAAGGTGCTCGGGTGGCTGGCTGTAGGCAAACAAATGACAAGCAAATAGAAATACAATTGCTATAAAAAATTTTGTTTTCATAATAAATGTTTTATGGAAATATGTACATAAAGTGAGTAAAAAAGATTTACTAAATGGTGGAAGCATCCTTATTGCTAAAAATATGCAACATTTGTAAAATCTCAAAAACTAAATTTATTTGAATCTCTGCTTTTTTACTCCTAATGCTAAGGAGTGTAAAGTTTGGCGTAGTAATCGTTTATTGTTTATTTACTATTTCTTCCATTCGTTTTGTGGTTATCCTTAAAGCCAAAGCCTGGGAATCGGAGCGTAAATAATAAAATTTACCGTTCGGCATAATAAATATTGAATTACCGCAATGGCAACATTCGTTGAATAAAAGTGCAAAAAGAAACCTGCTGCTATCAATGATAATATGGTGGTTTCACTTTATAATTTTGTTTACGTTTTCACCTGGTGCTCTAATGTTAAAATAACTGATATTCTTTCTTGTTTTAACATTGTTTTCTGCTCCAGCATTTATTCTTTTTATTCCAGCTAAGATGGTATGTTTGCTGTTCTGGTCAAATATTCTATCAACAATAACTACTGTTATAATTGCATTTAATAATTATTGTGTCACTTAGTGTATTGCTTATTATTGAAAGGAATGTTTTTAATTTGGCCAGTGTAGTATCATTTAAATTGCCGGATGAAATATTATTCTTATTACTACAACCGTTTGTAATATTTGTAACACTACAGCTTTCAATAATAGAAAAGGGTATAAATAAGAGAAGAAAATTTGAAAAGAATATTCTCATTAAATTCCCCGTGGGTTATTTTTAAAATGCCTGCTTTAAAATAGAATAAGCATAAGGATACTGCAGGTTATTTTATAGCCACATATTTCAGCCTTATTACTCCTTCATCCACCGGCTGATCTATAATTAAAGTGGTTGCAGTTAACTCACTAACAAAATTTACCTGCATTGTGCTGATGCAGTTGCTGTTTATATAAAGCGAATCAGTTTGATATTGAAAATTTCCGGTACAAACACGGTAATCCCCGTTTTTATCTTCTTTTTGTATAAACTGACCGTTGTTTTTAAATTCACGGGTATGGGAATTGTCTGTAGTAATTTTTGTCCAGGTAAAATTACCGCCGTTAAAATAGCCATCATATACCTCTTTGTACTGCCATTTTCCATAAATGCCATTATTTTTAATAACATTTTCTTTATTACAAGATGTACAAACAGCCAGTAAAACTAATGTGGACAGTAAAAAAATTATTTTCATAATAGTAGGGTTTTAGTAAAAAAGAGATGACAACAATAGCTTGTTTTTTGCTGCATTAAATGCCTGGTAATTTTAAATACCTCAGTAAAAGTATGAATATTTTAACTTAAATATTTATTCTGCCTGCATTAAAAAGTTAATAATATTGCACTCCATTCTATAATCTGCCGGGATGTTTCCTTGAAAAAGTAGCAAATTGTTCCCGCCTGAAAGCATTGCCAGCTCTGCTAAAAATGTATTGGATATATTGGCAACAGCAGTATAGAGGTGAGGCGAAATATCTTTTAATATTTTTTCAAAAAGGAGATAGTATTTTTTTAGATCTTCAATATGAGTTACCGGCTATAAAAACAAGTGTACTTCATTAAATAGTATTGCATAAACATCTGGGTAAAACGTAAATTTTTTGGAAGAAAAGCAGGGATGATAAATATGCTTTGGGTTGAACAAAATTTTGGTTACTGTCAATGTTTTTTTCATAAAAAAGTACAGCAATTTTTACTGTTATAGTGAAGTATCAAACAATTTTTAACCTATTATTAATCAAGTGGGTAATTATTTTTGCCCTTGAGTATTAAGCAATTTCCAAAATCCACTGCATTTTTGAAGGTTTTTAATAAAAGCAGCTTCACTGTTATTATACTGTAGCATGAACACGTTTGCCAGATCTTTTTTCTCTTTTAACGAAAGGCTGTTATTTTTATCTGCCAAAAGGTATAGTAGGGAAAGGGTTTCGTTTTTTGCGGTAAGTTGAAATTGCGTTTTTAGTTTTTGATATCCATTTTGGATTGCTGCTTTGCGGTTGCTATTAAAATGCTTATTGATATAATTGCTTATAAGAGTGCTAATTTCCGGGGCAAAAAATGCCGGAGTATTATTTTTATTTAGGTGAAGTGAAACCGGGCCAGCAGTAAATTTTTTTAGAATATTTACAGGAGTGCGGTATTTTTTGTCTGTATTGATCTTTTTCCATTCTGTTTTTGAAAGTACATTTATATCAGTTTGCACAGGCCTGAAACCAAGACGATAATAAAACCAAAAGGCACCACTCTTTAAACCTTCCGGGTTTCCTTTGCCAAACTGGTAGGGATTTACATAAAAGTAACTTACTTTAAAATTTTGATGATACAGGCGAAGTACCTGGCAAAACATCCATGCCGATTCGCCCTTGCGAAATGCAGGATATATATTTACCCCAATTTTACAACTAGTGCCCAATATCCAACCGCCGCCATAAGAAACCGGAATACCATTTTTAAACGCCATATAACCAATATAACTTTCAAGAGAAAGCCTCCTGTCTTTTTTCAAATACACTAATGCAATGCTAAAGCCACGGCCCATGTTAAACAATTGTACGGCCTGCTCATCTGCAAAAGTAACCGGGTCGGTTTCCCGGCTTAAGAGCGCCAGTGAAGTTTTTAGTGTATCACAAAGTTGCCCTTTTTGCTCTGTTGTAAGTTTAACCGGGAGATTTATTTTTTTATTGAGTACCCATTTAGTATTAATTTGGTTTATAGATTTTTTCTGATAATAAATATTTTCGGTGCTAAACTTTAAGAATGTTCGGCTGTATTGAGGATTAGTTATTTTCCATTGTACAAAAACCTGTAGCTGCCTGAACATTTCTTCCTTAATGTTTAAGGGCAAATTACTTTCATCAATAGCCCTCAATAGCCAGTTTAATTGTGCCTGCTTGTTTTTGATTGCTGATATTGTGGCAATTCTTTGCCCCAGTTTCATTTCATCCTGTGTGGTTTTTTCAAACTCTGCAAAAGGGCAGATGAGTTGAAGTATATTTCTTACTGTATCTGCGTCTGCAAATGAGGAGTGCAAGCTTACTGCTTGTGTAAATTTTTGGCTTAACCATTTTGTAAGGCTAAAGCTATAGCTGCAAATTAGTTCTGTATTTATTATTCCATCGCCACTAAGCACATTATATAAGGCCGGGCTTGATTGCTTTACAGCTAAAGCAACCCTTTTTAACTCTTTGTTTACTGCACTGTGTATTTTTGGGCTATAAGGAAATGCGCTCAAAAACAATAGCTGCTCATGATATTCTTTTATAAATAGCGGCCGTGTTAATAGTATTTGGGATAACAGCTCCAACACCCTTAGTAAAGTTGAAGGATCAGGCGCTTGTTTTAATTGCAATAGTAGTTTTATGCCGGTTAGTTTTTTCATAGTACAATGTTACAAAGCGTAGCAATGTTCGGGCATGATTATTGTCAGTAGAAATAGCGCTTTAATAATGGCTCGTTGTACTTTATTTTCTATTTACTATTTTGTTTGCAAACCATATATACATTGCTGCAATTAGGTAAAAGAATAGGGCCATGCCCAAACAGTTAATGGTTACTTTCTTTAAACCCAAACCGGGTACATCTAAAAATGGATAAGGATAAAAGTTTGAATAGTGGCCACGAATTAATACAAATGCCAGGTAAAGTAGGGGAAAAACCAGCCAGTATTTGATTTGGCTGTAAGGTAATTTGTTTGTTTTAATATGGAGGAACCAAAAAATGATTACCAATAGCGGGTTTAGTGAATGGAGCGTTTCATCTGCTACTTTTTGCATTCCTGCCGGGTTCCAGGTTTGCCTTAATAAGAATTGATAAACTAACCCAACAATGGTAATGTACACGGTAATAGCAGATAATGTTCCAAAACTGAATTGAATATTTTCTTTATGTATTAAAAAATCGTAAGTTAGATAAGTAAAATATACTGCCACAATGGTATTGGATAAAATAGTAAAATAACTAAAGAACCGGATAGAAGTTTCAAAAACCGAATGTGTGCTATTTGCAAGCATTAAATAATATTGTGTAACTACTGCCAGCAAAGAAAAAAGTGCAATACAAAGCATTAATCCTTTCTTCATTGTTTATTGAATATTAGTTGGCTTTTGCAAAAAAGATTAATACATTGTATGACTTGTAAAAATAAATTACTGAACATTCGTAGTATTCAATTTGCCATTATTATAGATGAACCCATATTATATTGCAAGATAAAGAATAGCAGTTTCAATGATTGTTTTTTCAATGATGATGGCTTACCGTTGCTAAAATATGGTGTTACCAAAATAAGAAAAAAGGACAAAAAAATTGCAAACCCATTTTAAATACATGAAGTTAATTATTTCAATAACGGGAAATGCTTTCCTGTTTTTGTAAAGTTTATATAAATTCAGGATTGGAAGAAAATAGAGAAACAATTAATTTTTGAAATAATCACTTGCCTGTATCAGTTGCTTTTTACAAATTTTAAGGTTAATATCCTTGGGATTGGTGCTTCGGGGCCATCAAAAAATTCATTTACCTCAATCAGCGGCAATAAATATTTTTTTGCACTATTTGTAAATTCAGAAATATGATGGGTGTAACAATTTATGTCCAGTTCAACTTTTTCATTTTTAAATTTAGCTTTGGAGCCTGTGTATTGTTTAAAAGGATGAAGCTCGCCAATGTAGAGCGTTCCGCCGGGTTTTAGCCGCTCTGAAATAAGTCTCATAATTCTGTTAATGTTTTCTATATGCTCTAATACCAAGCTGCAAACAATGAGGTCGAACTGCTCATGCGTAAAATCCCAGTCAGCATTTATATCGGTTTTAATAAATTGTACATTTTGGTTGCTCCCTTTGTTTCTTGCAACAGCCAGCATTTCTTCAGATAAATCAACAGCCAGTATTTTTTTACCTTTGGTTTTGAGCCACTCCGTATTTTTACCGGTGCCGCAGCCTATTTCAAGGCAATTTTCAAATTGAATTTTTCCCAGCATTTCCCTTAGTGCTATTGCTTCAAGGTCTCTTGTTTTATTTTCATTGCTGTCGTATTGTTCCGACCATTGGTTATATGCTCCTTCTACACTCATGGTTTTGTTTTTGTTGTTGGGATTATTTCCTTTAAAATTTCATTGGCATTTTTGTCATAGTACGTACAGGTCATTTTATCTATAGAAACCATCCATTTTTCTACGCCATATTTTGCACTGTCCATGCAAAATGTTTGAAAATCGGTTTTACCCTGCTGATGCGCTTTGAGCCGGGTTATAAATTGTCCGGCATTTGCAGCAGTACATACGGTTAATAGTTTATACAATCCCGGGGAAGAAATTTTGTAGCCATTCAATCCGTAATAATCCGTATGTCCATCTGTTACAAATGTTTCATACTGCGTTATGCCCAGGCTTTTTAAATTCTGTATAAAGTCAGGAAAGTCTACTCCCGATTTTACTTTACTGTGTATTGCTTTTATTTGATCTAAAGTGAACAATATATTGCTGTTTGCTGAATTATTTGATAGCATTGCATTTAAAAAATCACTCCGGTTCCAGCATAATAGGTTCTCCTATTGGGTGCTTTGCCTTATACCTAAAACCCAATAACCGGGCAATGGTTTGTGCAAATTGTTTTTGATACAATTGCATGGAGGTTTTTATTTCGCCCTTGGCTTTTATGCCTGGGCCCATTACAGCAAACCATATTTCATTGCTGCCAGCAATTTCATTGTTATGGCTGGTCCATTCTGACTTTTTTTTATCACCACGGCCATGATCTACCGTAATCAATAAGGCTGTTTTGTTTTTATATTGCGGATCGGTTTGTACAAACTCCCAAATTTTTTTTATCCATGCATCCACCTGCTTCGCAGCATCAAGGTAAAAACGGTATTGGCCTGCATGCGCCCATTCATCGGTTTCGCCGTAGGCAATATATAATACCCTGGGTTTATTTTTTTTTAGGTATTCCATTGCACCATATTGTGTAAAAACATCCAGGCATTCTTCTTTATGCCAGGGTTTGTAAGCATCCTGCATCATGGCATTTATGAGTTGTTCATTTTTTGTGGAGTTTTTTCCACCTAATGCATCGTAAGCAGAAAATACCGGAATGCCGCTTCTTTGTTCGTTCAAAATCCTGTCGAATGCATCCCAGGCGCCAAATGCCGCAATTTTACCTTTAAAATTTTTTTGTTCATTTAAAAATTCAAGTACCGTTTTATTTGGGTTGGGCTTGTAATCATTACTGTTTACCAGGGTATCCGGGTAGCCCGTAAATATTTCGTTATAGCCGGGATATGAAAACCAGTAAGGGTTTGCCACATCTACCTTATTATCAAAAGCCCGGTTACCATAAACCTGCCCCTGGGTTTCAATGGTATTCCATAAAAAAGGCATCAGCAATTTGCGCCTTTCATTTGCATTGCTGCTCCAGTAATTTTTATAAAGGTAGGCACTATCGTATTGGATAAATTTGGGGTTATGGGCAATGGCCGTATCCATACCGTTAAATACTTCCTGCCAGCGCAGTCCATCGGTTGTAATAAGGATGATGTTTTCAATTTTGCTTTGTGCAAATAATGTTGTATTAAAATTTACATAAATAGCAACCAACAGGCAAAGAATAGCTTTCTTCATCTTAAAATATTTTGCTTAAAGTACAAATATTTTTTGAAAAAAATTACTTGTTTTTATTTTGCCAGTAAGACTGTAAAAGGTTATTTAAAACTGGTATTAACTAATAGGGTTCAAAGCTAAGGTACAAAGCGCAGGGCATTTATGCGTCATTTAAAGGAAAGTATGCAATAACCGTTACGTGGGAATAAGTTTAATTGAAAATGCCTGAATTATTAGGGGTAAATATTTTTCCCTTGGTAAGATATTACTGAATAAGTATGGTATCCATTAAATAATTATTATCCCATTGTAAAAATTTTAAATAATATGTGCCGGGTTGGGATGCTTTAAAATTATACAATATCTGCCCGGGTACTAAAGCCTGCGTACAAACGCATCCTTCATATTTAGCAATAACTTTAATGCTGGCCGTATTCTCATTTAAATCCTCTTCAATATCCCAAAATTTGCCGCAACCATTTATACAAAAATAATCAACTGTAAAAGGAATTTCCTGATTCACCATTCCAGAGTTGGGGCCATCAACTTTGGTAACCGGTGCAGGAATGTAGCTAATGCAACTGTCGTTCTCTTTTTTAGTGCAACTGTAAAGTAGAAGAATAAGCAACCCCAAGTTGGCTATATTATTAAAAGAGTTTTTTATCATAGCTATCCTTTTTAGTAAGACAATAATTTGAAGAGGAATGATGCTTCAGCTTTGTGAATAAAATGTCTATTGCTTTTAAAGCCTAATGCAATATTTTAACATCTTCAAATAAAATCTTAAAACAAAGAGTATGAAAAAATTAATTACAGAATTTATCGGCACTTTTTTTTTGATACTTACCATTGGAATGGCCGTACTGGGCGGAGCCGGCAATTTGGCTCCTGTTGCCATTGGCCTGGCTTTAATGGTGATGGTGTATGCAGGCGGCCATATTTCCGGGGCGCATTTTAACCCTGCTGTAACGTTGGGTATATTAATAAGGGGAAAAATAACCGTTGCCGATGCTGTGCCTTACATGATTGTGCAGTTTGTTGCTGCGGCTATAGCTGCATTTGTGGTTCAATACCTGGTGGGTGCTGATAAAATTTTGGCAAATGCTGCAGCCGCAAACCCCAATGCAGTAAAAGCACTGGTGGCTGAGTTGCTCGGTACTTTTGCTTTAATTTTTGTTGTGCTTAATGTGGCTACTGCAAAAGCAACGGCCGGTAATAATTATTTTGGTATGGCTATTGGGCTTACCGTTACGGCAATGGCTTATGCTTTAGGCGGTATTTCCGGCGGGGCTTTTAACCCGGCTGTAGCCTTAGCTATAAGTATAATGAAGATGGCACAATGGGCCGATATTTGGTTTTACCTGATTGGCGCATTTGGCGGTGCTGTGCTGGCAGCCTTTTTGTTTAAATATTGCAACCCGGAGGATAATTAACAGAAGTATAATATTTTTTCTCCTAATGAATCTTTAGCGGTTTGTACTGCTTCCGGCATCGGTAATAAATTCTAAAATATCGCCAGGCTGGCAGTTTAAGGCTTTGCATATAGATTCTAAAGTGCTAAAGCGTATGGCTTTTGCCTTACCTGTTTTTAAAATGGAAAGATTGGATAAAGTTAAATTAACTTTTTCTGAAAGCTCATTAAGCGAAATTTTTCGTTTCGCCATCATCACATCTAAATTTACTATAATCGGCATAGCTTATACTGTTAAATCATTTTCATTTTGGAGTTCAATTCCTTTTTTGAATATTGCTGCAATTACAAAAATTACCGCAGCCATCAAAATAAATGCTTCACTGTCAACCCAAAAACGGTTAAGCACACTGGTTTCAAAACCATAATGCTGAACGCTTTTTGCAACCTGCCTGGCAATTAAACTTATAATGCCTATTGCAAACGTGCAATAGCTAAGTTGGGTAATTTGTTCCGATGTAAAATTGCTGAAGGGTTTACCAAGATTTAGTTTGCTCAATAATTTAATTACAATATAAAATAAATTCACTTTTAAGAGCGCAACAAAAAGTATAAAACCGTACATACCAAAAAACACCCATTTGCTTTGGTTGTACATAGCGCTTAGGTCAAGCTTTTCATAAAGCTTTGATACAAATTGCGGGTTGTAAATACTAAAAATAAAATTTACCAGCAGGCCACCGGCTTCAATACAAAGGCCCACAAATATGATCCATGCAACTATATGCAGGCCTTTAAATACTAGGTTTTTACTGTTTGACATAACTGCTATTGCTTTTTAAATGATTGTACAAAGATAAATAAAATTATTGATAGACAATAAATATTTTATAGAAAACATAAAATATTTGTCTATAAATGTATTTGCTTTTGATAAATGGCTTAATATGAGTTATTTGTAGCTAAAAAAAATCCGGGCATGAGTAAATGCCCGGGATGTTAAAGATTGAGTTTTTTATTTGTTAATGCTGGCCTTTATATCTTGCATCGTAATCTACCATCCATTCTATTCCGTATTTATCCCGAAACATACCAAAATACGTACCCCAGGGACTGTCGCTAATAGGCATTTCTACTTTGCCGCCTGCCGAAAGGCCGTTAAATATTTTGTCTGCTTCTTCTTTGCTTTCTGCACTTATTGAAATTTTGCTCCTGTTTTCATTTTCATTTTGTCTTCCCATACTTTCGGGTGTGTCGCTTGCCATAAGCAAACTGTGCTTGCCAATGGGTAATGCAATATGTGCAATATTATTTGCTTCTTTTTCCGGAACGGGGAATTCGGGGCTCGAAAAATCTTTAAATCGGGCAATCATTGCAAACTCACCGCCAAAAACCGATTGGTAAAATGTAAATGCTTCTTCGGCATTGCCGTTGAAGTGAATGTAAGGATTGATTTGTGCCATGGTATTTATTTTAAATGATAAAATTATTTTTCTTCCAATTTTGTTTTCAGCATTTCCATTAATTGCTTTTGGTCTTCCTCCTGGCTTTGGGCTTTTTCATCGGTACAGGTTTGTGTAAAAGAAACGCTGGTGGCGCCGGCATTTATCTCATTCAATGTGTATCGCTCCTTTATAATTCCGGCTAATTGTTCCGGGTAATCAAATGTAATTTCCTTATTTTCCATTTTTGATTCAATAATACCTTTGAAAATCATTTTTTCTCCTTTGTATTCCAGTATTTCCCCTTTTTTATCAAAGCAGGTAAATACTACCGGGCTGTTCTGCAGCCAATCGGTTTCTACCTTTAGCCAGTCAAGCCAGGCCTTCATACCCTCGGTAGTACTAAGGGCTTTCCATACTGCTTGTATGGGCGCCAAAATTTCGATAGTGATTGTTGAGGTTTTCATGATTTAAGTTTTTATGCGAATAGTTTTTAATTTATTACTCCAGCTCTTCACAATTAAATTGATAGGCGCTGAGCAGGTTTGTAATTTTCAAAACAATATTTTTTTCACAGTCAATGCGTAAAATTTTGACGCTGTTGTCAAGGTCAAAGTTTCTTTTAGCAATGGGTAGCAGGTTATCATTTAACAACATTAGTTTCTTAATGTGCAATTTTGTATTAACCGATGTTTTATAACGTATTTCATTTTTTAGATAAAGTTGACAGTAAACCCTCCAGGTTTTTCAAACTAGAGGTAAAACCATGCTTAAAGCCTTCGAGTAAACTTTCCATGCGTTCAAAGGATTCATTAAAAATGCTAATACTTACTTTTGTTTTGTTGCCGACTTGGCTGAAATGGTAATCCCATTGAGAGCCCGGCAGTTGTGGGTTCTCATCTTTGTCTGCAAAAGCATTATACATTTTAAAATTGCTCTTTGGAGTAATGGAAGTATATTCCTGTATGGACCAACGCTCTATTCCATCGGGGCTTACCATGGCATAAAATCTTTTGCCGCCTACTTTAAAATCCTGGTATTTTGTTTTAGAAGTCATGGGTTTAGGTGCTCCCCATTGGTCAAGTAATTCTGCTTTGGTAAATGCATCCCATACCAGGTTCTGCGATGCAGCAAACTCCCGGATGATATAAACTGTTTTTGCAACTTTATCAACGGTAAAATCAAATAATAAATGATTTTCCATTTTGTAATTTTTAGTTATTGTATTTATTGATCAGTTAGCTTTTTCCCTATTTGAATGATTGGTCAAGCTTAATTGCTTCTTTTAATAATTTTTTAATGGGCCGTTCATCTATTTCATCAGCTTTGTAATATATTTTATAAAAAATTTGTTTGTTGCTGCCATGGGTTAAAAAATTATCTTTGTCGGCTAATTTATTGCCATACCATAATCCTAATAATACCCCCGATTTTATGCCGCCCCTGGGAACGGTGGCCGGCCATACAATGCAAATGCCTTTATTTCCATAAAAGAAGGGAACATTAAATGAAATTTTTTCTTTGCAGTAGCCAGGCAGCGTTTCTAAAATTATTTGTCGTAATACATCGGTAATAATTCTCTCCTCTTCGGGAAGTAAAGTAAAAAGCTCAACAATATTTTTTATTTTCATTTCTGCAAACTTTATCATTACCGTTTAGTATTGAATCCCCAAAGCATCATTAGCCTTTTTTTTGCCTTTTAATGTTTGCTAAAACATGGTCGAGTTGGTTAAAGCGTGTTTCCCAAAGTTTCCGGTATTGGGCCAGCCATTTATCAAGTTCTTTCAATTTTTCAATTTTTAGGGAGTAATAAATTTCCCTGCCCTGCTGTTCTTGTTTTACCATTTCGCACTCGGTGAGTATGCGTAAATGTTTTGAAACTGCCTGCCTGCTGGCATGAAAGTTTTCGGCAATGGCATTGGGCGTCATGGCCTGTAGTGCAATAAGGGCAATAATGGCACGTCTTGTAGGGTCAGCTATTGCCTGAAAAATATCTCTTCTCAATTTTTGATTGGGTTTATTAATGAAACTGTTTGGTTGCAAATATAAATGCAACATTTCGGTTTCGCAAAATTTATTTTTAATCTATTGATTATCATTGTCATGATTTGAATATAACATCTGTAAATTTTATTTTAAAGAGCCGTTAAACTTTTTTTAACAAAAAATGTCAATAGTTGGTTGCCTTACATTTAAAATTATCTGCCATGGATAGAAGATCTTTTCTTACGGCAAAAATGCCAAAAGCTATAAATCCTATTAAGCATAACCCTTACCAGGGAGCCCGGGTATTAAGCGGATTGATGCCCTACAGTGGTACATGGACTTCTACAGAAATTATACATCTTTTACGGCGAACCATGTTTGGTGCAAAAAAAGAAGATGTAGATTTTTTTGGCACAATGACGGTAGAAGCAGCAGTAGATTATTTATTAAATGTACCCATCTCTCAACCCATACCTCCATTAAAAACTTACAATAATTCAAATACTCCCGGCGACCCCGATGCCTCAATTGCACAGGGAAGTACCTGGGTAAATACCAATACTACCGATGGAGGCATTAATGCCCAACGCCGCCAGAATTTTAAAGCCTGGTGGATGGGACTTATGATTCACCAGGAAAGAAACATCCGGGAGAAAATGGTAATGTTCTGGCACAATCATTTTGCAACAGAAACCACCGATATTGGAAGAGCAATATGGTGTTACCAAAACAACCTTACCCTGCGTACCCATGCCGTAGGTAATTTTAAAACTTTTGTAAAGGCTATTACTTTGGATACCGGCATGCTCCGTTACCTGAATGGATATTTAAATACCAAAACAGCGCCCGATGAAAATTATGCACGGGAACTGCAGGAATTATTTACCGTAGGTAAAGGCATTGATGGCGCTACATCACCCTATAGCGAAGATGATGTAAAAGCAGCCGCTAAAGTTTTAACCGGCTGGAATGTGGATGGCGCCAATAATGTAACCATTTTTAATACCAACAGGCATGATGTAACCAATAAAACATTTTCGGCATTTTATGGCAATACTATAATAACTGGGCAGGCTGGTAACAACGGCGGCAACCTGGAGCTGGATGCATTGCTCGATATGATTTTTGCTACGCCGGATGTGGCCTTAAATATTTGCCGTAAACTTTACCGTTGGTTTGTTTATTATAATATTGATGCAGCAGCCGAAACAAATGTAATTGAACCGCTGGCTACCATTTTCCGCAATTCCGGATACAATATTAAAACAACGCTGGCAACACTCTTTAAAAGCGAACATTTTTTTGACAGCTTGAACAAAGGATGCAATATTAAAAACCCCATTGATAATATTGTAGCAATTTGCCGTGAATTTTCCATTCAATTTCCGGTAGATACCGATGTAACCGGAAATTATTTTATGTGGCAATATGTACAAGGCGTTGGCTCGGGCTTGCAACAAAATATTGGCGACCCGCCTGCAGTGGCCGGCTGGCCTGCATATTATCAGCGGCCTCAGTTTCACGAAATTTGGATCAATAGCGATACGTTACCCAAGCGGCAACAGTTTGCAGATGTAATGAACAGTACAGGTTATACCCGGCAAGGCCGTAAAATTATTATTGATCACAGCATCTTTGCAAACACTATGCCCAACCCCGGCGATCCGAATGCATTGATTGAAGACTCGGTAAAATTTTTATTGGGGCTGCCGCTCATTCAATCCAGCAGAGATCAAATAAAAAGTGATATCCTGCTTACCGGCCAAATTTCTGATGGGTACTGGACCAGCGCATGGAACACTTTTATCAGCAACCCGGGAGATATGATGAATACCACGGTGGTAAAAACCAGGCTGGCCAATTTATATATGTACCTCATGCGTCTGCCCGAGTACCAATTAAGTTAAACGTTATCATCTTTAAAAAACAGTTGCATATACGGCAAATAAATAACGGGTTATGAAAAGAAGAAAATTTTTGAGAGCAGGATTGGGTACTGCGTTGTTACCCACAGTAATCAATGGCTTTTCTTTAAAAGCTTTTGCAGCAGAAAGCCCATTAGCCAGGCTTTTAGGCGCCACCGATAATGACCATGTACTGGTGATTGTGCAATTAAATGGCGGAAACGATGGTTTAAATACTGTAATTCCCATTGATCAATACAGCAACTATTATAATGCAAGAACCAATGTGGCCATTGCCGAAAATAAAATATTGCAACTTGATGCCATTACCAATACAGGATTGCACCCGGCCATGGCTGGCATGCAGGCCATGTATAACGAAGGTAAGTTGGGCATTGTACAAGCAGTGGGTTATCCGCAGCCCAATTTTTCGCATTTTAGAGCAACAGATATTTGGATGACCGCATCAAACAGCAACGAAGTAATTACCAGTGGATGGGGCGGCCGGTTCCTCGATTTTGAATTTCCCAATTTTCCCATTGGCTATCCCAATAGCGATATGACAGATCCGTTGGGTATACAAATTGGCTCTGTAACTTCTACAGTATTTCAAGGGCCAAGCGTAAGTATGGGTATGAGCATTACCGATCCTACTAGTTTTTATAACCTCATTAATGGCGTAGAAGACCCTGCGCCCAATACACCTGCAGGCAATGAATTAAAATACATCAGGCTGGTAGCTATGCAAACTAATTTATATGCCGATGTGGTAAAAGATGCTGCCCTGAGTGTAACACAGCAGAGCGCTTATCCTAATAATAATTCGCTTGCCGATCAATTAAAAATTGTTGCCCGGCTTATAAAAGGGGGATTAAAAACAAAAATTTACATGGTAAGCTATACCGGCTTCGATACGCACTCCTTGCAGGTAGATAGCAATGATACCAGTATTGGCAGGCATGCAACTTTGTTAGCTAATGTAAGTGGTGCCATTGCTGCTTTTCAGGCAGACCTTAAATACCTGGATATTGAAGACAGGGTGATGGGCCTTACTTTTAGTGAATTTGGCAGGCGCATTAAAAGCAATAGCAGCAGTGGTACCGACCATGGAAGTGCAGCGCCACTTTTTGTATTTGGCAAAAAAGCAAAGCAAATGGTATTGGGCAACACACCCGATTTACCCGCAAATGCAACCAGCAACGATAATATACCCATGCAATATGATTTCAGGAGCGTGTATGCAACCATGCTGCAGGACTGGCTTTGTGTAGATGGCAACAACCTGCAGCAAATTATGTTGCAAAACTTCCAGGTGTTGCCACTTATTGAAGCAAGCGCCTGTAACCCTGCAATACCCAACACATCGGGTACCAGCCTGGTAGATAATTATCCCAACCCGTTTACCATAAATACTACCATCCGCTTTACAACAACTGGTGGCCATACTTTAATACAAATTATGAATACACTCGGGCAGGTAATAGCCACTCTGGTGGACAAAGAATTTGCTACAGCAGGAAATTATACCGTAAACTGGAATAATACTCCGCCAGCGGCAGGTATTTATTATGTACGTCTGCAAAACGGGCCGGTACAGCAGGTAAAGGCAATGCTTAAGGTAAAATGATTTTTTTTACAATAATTGTTTTTGCAGGAATGATCCAATGAGTATTTTATAACTTAATCATCCTTTGGGTTTTGAAATTGCAGAAAATTCAAAAACATTTGATGGTTTAAATTATAGTACGTTTCTGTAACGTAAAAATGGTGGCTTCCTATAATTGAAAATCCTGCTTTAAGATAAAAATCTATTGCTTTTTTATTCTCAATCCAGGTATATAACCACATCCCCATTTGGTTATTTTTTCTTGAAAATTCAATATTAAAGTTCAAAAGTTTCATTCCCAGTTTTAAGCCCTGAAACTCCTGGAGTAAATAAATACGGTCCAACTTGGTAACGTTTTGTGCGGCAATATTTGGGTGAGTTGCGTTAAATATTATTTTGGAAAACCCAACCGGGTTATTGTTATAGCTAATTATGTGGTAAATATTATTGAAGTCGGTTAGCTCCTTAGTAATTGCCTCGTTATTATAATTTTTAGCCAGGTAGGCATCCATATCTTCTGTTGAAGCGCCGCCTTTATGTGCTTCACCTACTGATATATTGCCAATTTGTACAATTGTATTATAATCTTTTACTGTTGCCTTTTTTATAGAAATCATTGAAACCTGTTTAATTATTTTGTATATTACTACTATTGATTTTGTAAAAATATTAATTTATGGCAGAAAATTTTTGTGAATGTTTCCAAAACAGGCTTGCGTACAGCTAATAGATGTTCACACTTTAAAATAATAATACCTGGTAGTTTGTATCCTTTTATCATCCACATAAACATTGGTTTCTAATAGCGTTTTATCCGGGTTAAATTTATTCTCTTTTACCCTGTTTAAGATGTCGGTGCCTTTGAATAAATTAGCATAAGTATTTTGTGTTTCAACTGAACTGTTTTCTTTTATGCATAGTTTGTTGTTGTCATAGAAATATTCATTGATTTTGTGTTTTCCCTCGTCGTTTTCAAGAGAAACAGTCCAGTCATATTTTTTATGCTTTTTTCTGCAAGTGGTAAAATGATATTATAAAATGGGAAAATACTCTGATTAATTCTAAATCCTTCAGGCCAGCCCACAAACCACTTATTTTAAACTTAAAGAATTAGTTTTTACAAATTTGTTTTTTTGCTCATATTTACTTATTTTAGGTTCATCAATTATAAACCAAACCCTTTTAAATATATGCCATATTCCCTCTACATTGCAGATTTAGATAAAGTAAGCCTGGGTGATATTGACCAGGTGGGCGGTAAAAATGCCTCGCTGGGAGAAATGCTCCAAAACCTTACTCCTCTTGGTATACAGGTGCCCATGGGTTTTGTAATTACTGTTGCTGCTTACCGGGAGTTTTTAAAATATAATAAGCTTGATGATGCCATTAAGGAAATCATCACTGGTATAAAAATAGACGACATTGAATCGCTGCGAAGGGGCGGCTTGCAGGCGAGGCAATTGTTGAAAAATGCAAAATTTCCCCGTGAGTTAAGCGAAGAAATTATCAATAAATATTATGAACTCAGCAAAATTTACGGGCAGGATGCAACAGATGTTGCGGTTCGGTCTTCTGCCACTGCGGAAGACTTGCCCGATGCCTCTTTTGCCGGCCAGCAGGAAACATATTTAAATGTACGAGGCCCGGCACCATTGATGAATGCCGTAAGAAATTGCTTTGCTTCCATATTCACCGACCGTGCCATCAGCTACCGGGAAAGTTTTGGATATGATCATTTCAGCATCGGCCTTTCGGTATGTGTACAAAAAATGGTGCGTAGCGATTTGGGCGCTTCCGGAGTTGCTTTTTCTCTCGATACCGAAAGCGGTTTTAAAAATGTAGTGGTTATCAATGCATCTTTCGGTTTGGGAGAAATGATTGTACAGGGTTCCGTTTCACCTGATGAGTATATCGTTTTCAAACCTACATTAAAAGAAAATTTTTCCCCCATCATTGAAAAAAAATTAGGCGTAAAAGATAAAATGATGGTATATGGAGACGACCCGGACGAAAGAGTGAAAATTATTCCTACCGAAAAAAGCCTCAGGGAACGCTTTTGCCTTACCGATGAAACCATCCTGAAACTTTCTAAATGGGTGCAGCAAATTGAAGAATATTATACCACAAAAAAACAAAAATGGACGCCCATGGATGTGGAATGGGCGATAGACGGATTAAGCAAAGATTTATTCATCGTTCAGGCAAGACCTGAAACCATTCATTCGCAGAAAAACCACCGTATCATCACTGAATATAAAATCAACGATACAAAACGGGCCGATAAAATTATTTTAAAAGGCATTGCGGTAGGAGACAAAATTGCATCAGGCAAAGTAAATATTTTATATTCATTAGATAAACGATTAACCGAAGGCCAGGTATTTAATGAAGGTGATGTATTGGTTACCGATATGACGGACCCTGACTGGGAACCGATTATGAAAAAAGCATCTGCCATTATCACTAATAAAGGAGGTCGTACCTGCCATGCAGCTATTGTGGCAAGAGAATTAGGCGTTCCGGCAATTGTTGGCACACATCATGGCACCGATGAATTGAACGACGGGCAATTGGTTACCGTATCCTGTGGCGAAGGCGATGAAGGTATTGTTTATAACGGCGCTATTGAATTTAAAAAAGAAGAATACAACCTGGACGATTTGCCGGAAGTGAAAACAGCGTTGATGCTGAATGTGGCTTCACCTTCAATGGCATTTAATTTTTCTCACCTGCCCAATAAAGGCGTGGGCCTTGCAAGGGAAGAATTTATTATTAACAACTATATCCAGATTCATCCGCTTGCATTGCTGAAACACCGGAGCATGAATGATGAGGCGCTGACCGCTATCATTGAAAAAAGAATTCGTGGATTTGAAAACGAAGAAGATTTTTTTATAAAAAAACTTTCATACGGTATTGCAAAAATTGCGGCGGCATTTTATCCCAATAAAGTAATTGTTCGCTTTTCTGATTTTAAAAGTAATGAATACTATAACCTGCTGGGAGGAAATCATTTTGAACCTAAAGAAGAAAACCCGATGATTGGCTGGCGGGGAGCAAGCCGATATTATTCTCCTGAATACAAAGAAGCATTTGGCCTGGAATGTAAAGCCATAAAAAAAGTAAGGGAGGAAATGGGATTAAAAAATGTAGTGGTGATGATACCCTTTTGCAGAACAGTAACGGAATTACAAAAAGTGCATGAGGTAATGCAGGAGTATGGTTTAAAAAGAGGGGAAGCCGGCCTGGAATTATTCCTGATGGCGGAACTTCCTTCAAATGTGCTAATGGCAGATGAATTTGCCAAACATATTGATGGCTTTTCAATTGGCTCCAATGATTTAACGCAGCTAACATTAGGTCTCGACAGGGATTCATCATTGGTAGCACATATTTATGATGAAAGAAATGAAGCGGTGAAACGGACTATCAGCATGTTGATGGAAACGGCCAAAAAGCATAAAGTAAAAGTGGGTATTTGCGGACAAGGCCCTTCAGATTTCCCCGACTTTGCACAGTTTCTTGTTGACCTGGGAATAGATAGTATATCAGTAACGCCGGATTCATTGGTAAAAACGGTGAAAGCGATCAGTGAAGTGGAAAAGAAGTGATAAGATAAAAAATATAGGAATGTGAAGAATGTGTATTTAATTTAAACGATTAGGCTGCGGTAACTGTGCCTTATATTTCTTAAGCTCTTTTTTACTCATTTCTTTAGTGATGATTTCTTCTGTAGTAGCTGAAATGTATTCGGCCCCATTTTCGGGATTACCCGGCATATCGTTGAACAGGAATTGTGGGGAGAGTGTTTTGTATAAGTTTTGGTTGTTTGCAAAGGTTGCATTTTGCAAAATTTCAAAGTTGGCTGACTTTAAGTAGTACAGCAATAAATTTACCATATAATAATTATTGTTTGCCGCTGCGCTAATGCCTAATGCTGAGCCCGGCAGCACCTCGTCTCCGGGCTGAACGAAAATACTGTTTTTTTTGAAGCCCATATACCGCATTATAGTTCCATCTTCATGTTCCAGGAGTAAATAATTTTTTTTACTGGTATATTCTACAACTCCGGATATTTCGTCATTAAACTCTTCAACTACTTCTACTACTAAACCTTTGCGGCAGGCCTTTACTGTATCTTGATTTTGCGAATAAAAAGTATAGTTTATCCAGTCTGCTGGTTTTTGTGCCCCAAAATATTTTTCATCGGCAAAGCCTGCTTCTATTGCTTTTACTTTAATGCCTGGTGAAAACGGCAATAGATAAATAATATTTTGTTTAATTTTTGGATTGAGTGCACCCCTTATAAAACGATATTCAAAATGGTAACCAATGCCAGCATCTTTATTTGATGGCCTTAAGGTTAAAAGTGTGCCCCTTGGGTTGTTTACGGTAAATGATGAGCCATTGGGGTAATTGGTATTATCTAAATGGGTAAAATGGATGCCTACACAAAAGCTGCCGGGAAGTTCTTTGCGGTACATTATATCCACGCAGTTATCGGCTACACGCCTGGCTTCGAGGTCCAAAACTTTGTTTTGTGCTATGGATGGCAGGCAGGCAAAAGTAAATAGGAGGGCTGATAATTGTTTCATATTCCACAAAATAGTATATAAACAGTGTTCTTGATAGCGTTTAAAATTAAAAGAAAAAAATTAAGAATGCCAGTACAAACAATTTTCGGTGAGCCAGCATTGCCACCAAACTCATTAATATGCAATGGTTTTAGTATGCTTATGGGTAAATTTCATTCTTTATATTTTTCTTTTTAGAATGATATATTTTTTACGTAATTCAATATTGTCTAATAGTTTTAATTTATTCAATTTGTTCATCTAATACAATTCTGTTTTTCTGATTCTTTATGTCAATAATTTGTGTCTTTTTAGTTTTTGTTGCAACGCTATTAATACCCTTACAATGTTAGCGCAGTATTTTTACTTTACCCGGTTATATTTTCTCAACAAATCAATTACCAATTTATGAGGTAATCCGTATGCCTTGTTATCATTTATTCCTTCCATTGTTTCTGCTGCAACCATAGCATTAATAATGGCTTCTTCAACAGCTTGAACAGTTGCATTAAATAGCGGGTTAATTAAATCATTAGGCAATTCGTCAATTTTTGTAAAATTCTCTCTCTGAAAAGCAGATGGATTAGCAGTAGAAAATGCAATGAATATATCGCCTGAACCATTTTCTCCACGTCCGCCAACAATGCCTATACCAATAGGAACCCTTGCTGTAATTCTTTTTAACTGGTGAGGTAATAAAGGTGCATCTGTAGCTACTATAACAATAATAGAGCCGTCGCCATCTTGCCTGTATGACGGCGCTGCGTTGAATTCATAATTCAATGTATCTTTTAACTCTTTTCCAATGGGAACCCCAGCAATGGTAAAATTATTTTTGCCTCCAAAATTTGATTGCACTAATACTCCAACTGTATAAGTCGAGTCTTTAATTTTAACTACTCTGGAAGATGTTCCTGTTCCGCCTTTGAAACCCAAGCACATCATTCCTGTGCCACCTCCAACATTACCTTCTTTTAAGAAGCCTGTTTTAGCGCTATCTAATGCTTCAATTGCATTGATTTCTTTTACATGAAAGCCATAAATGTCATTAAGAAAACCATCATAAGTTTCAGCAACAACAGGGTAGGTGTACCAAAAATCTTCTTTGTACCAACCAGTTTTTACAAACCATTTCAATACGGCATCTCTAACAACGCCTACGCTATTAGTGTTAGTGATCATTATCGGGGTTTCCAAAAAACCTGATTCTGTTATCCAGGTAGTTCCTGTCATTTCTCCATTTCCATTCAGTGAATACCAATTAGCAAAAACCGGGTTATTGTTTTTGCCTCTTGGCAAGATTGCAGTAACTCCTGTTCTAACGGGCCCTTTTCCTCTAACGTTTTTGCCTTGTCCTGAAATGATTGTACTATAACCCACTTCAACACCTTTCACGTCTGTAATTGCATTAAACTTACCTGTCGTTCCGTTAAAAGGAATTCCAATATCCCTTGCCCTTGGTTTCTGTCCTAAAACGGATGACTGAATAAGTAAGAGCAAACAAAGTGAGTTTAAATATTTCATTGTTGTAAATATTGTTGAAAAGACTGGCAATAGAAGCTTACGTAAGGTTTTCTACTGTGCCGTTAATTAAAAATGTTAAGTAAAGTGTCAACTAAAATTATTTAGGTTGAAGTTAAGAATATAAAACTAAATGGTAAAAGGAATGCCTGGAACTAAGTCTGAATAGTGAACATGAAGCTGAACATATATTTATTGCCCCACAATATTACCAATCCACAGTTGAAAAAATAAATTGCATCTTGTAGTCTTTAATTCCCAAACCAATTCCTTACTTTAACAATATCCCAATACATTATTATAAAGTCACACTATTTACGAAATTTTCTTTCTTTTCAACCATTTAAACCCTTCGAACCAGAAAACTGCAATAGAAGCAATAAGCACTGCCGTTCCCAATTCATAGAGGGAAAGTGATTGAAGATGGAAAAATGCAGCTATGGGTTTTACATTCAAAATGAGAATCAATAGCATTAAAACAATAACGGTAATACCAATCAACAAAGGGTTTTTGTTTTTCATGGACTCAAATACACTGTAGAAAAAAGAGCGATTTACAAAACTTAAAAACACATTGGCAAAAATCAGGGTGCTGAAAACCATCGCTCTGGTTTGCTCCTCATTGCCCCCTTGTTTTACCATCCATTGATAGGTAAATAAAACAGCTATTGTGATGATAATTCCCTGGATGATGCTGATGCTGAGTTCACGCCAATTTAGAAAAGTTTCACTCATCTTTCGTGGAGCTTGGCGCATGGCATTCTTTTCCATCGGTTCATTTTCAAACACGATGGAGCAGGTAGGACCCATCACCAATTCTAAAAATATAACATGTACCGGTGTAAATATTTGAGGGTATATCCAACCTAAAAATAGCGGGATGGAAACGGTAAAAATGATGGGTATATGAATGGAAATAATGTATTGAACAGCCTTTTTTAGGTTACTGTAAATTCTTCTTCCTGCCGCTATTCCTGTTATTAACTTACCCAAATCATCGTTGGTAATTACTAAAGAGGCTGCTGCTTTGGCAATCTCTGTACCCTTAGTGCCCATTGCCACTCCAATATGTGCCGATTTTAAAGCCGGAGCATCATTTACTCCATCTCCCAGCATCGCCACTACTTCACCTTCTTTTTTTAACGCATTTACCACTGCCAGTTTCGCTTCTGGAAACATACGGGTGAAAATGCTGGTTTTTTTGACCAAAGTTTGCAAATCCATATTTTGCAAATCTGCTATTTCGCTGCCATTTACTATAGGGTAATGATTTATGATTCCAGATTGCAACGCAATGGCATTGGTGGTATCGGCATTATCACCGGTAATCACTTTTAGTTCTATTCCGGCATTATAAATTTGCTGCACCACTTTACTGATCCCATTTTTTGGTGGGTCGTAAAAAACAGTCAGTCCCAAAAATTCAAAAATAAATTCTTCTTGATGTACAGGAAAATCATCACCTTCAAAACTTGTCTTTGCTACTGCCAAAACTCTATATCCCTTACTACCAAAGGATTTTACCAGTTGAAGCAATTTGTTGCTTTCGGATTCTGATAAATTTGATTTTTTGATAATAGCTTCAGCTGCACCTTTGGCTGCAATTATTCTATCTTTATTTGCGTTTTCAAAAATATGCGTCATCATCGGTGGCTTACCCGCTAATGGATATTCGTGTGTCATTTGAAAATTGGGTCGAACATCTTTTTGAATATGGGTGGCATATACCTGGTGCAATGCCTTTTCCATCGGGTCAAAAGGCACAGGCTCACTACTCCACATAGCATATTCAATCAATTCTGACAGGTCTGCATTTCCGAAAGAATCATCCCCATAAACAGTATCGGTTGCGTACTGATATAAATGCTGCAAGTGCATATTGTTTTCAGTAATCGTGCCGGTTTTATCGGTACATATTACGGTAGTGCTTCCTAAGGTTTCAACAATGCTGCTGCGTTTGATGATAATGCCATCACGCATCAACTTCCATGCACCTAATGCCATAAACGTAGTAAAAGCAACGGGAATTTCTTCAGGTAAAATAGACATGGCAAGTGTTAATCCATTGAGTAGGCTGTCAATTAAATTGCGGCTTTGGTAAAAACTATATCCCCAAACCAATAGGAAAATAATAATCCCAATCACAGCCATCGCTTTTACAAAAACGGCAATCTGAATTTGCAAGGGTGATTTTTCCTCTTTAATATTTTGAATGAAGGCACCTATTTTCCCAATATAAGTAGCAATACCTATTGTTTCAACCTCCACAATTGCCAAACCCGAAACTACGATGGTGCCGCTAAACACAGTATTGTTCTCCACATCTTTATCTTTAAACACAGAAAAACTTTCTCCTGTCAACGAAGATTCATTTACAGAAAAATCATTACTGTGTATTATTCTCCCATCAGCATTAATTAAATTTCCTTCTTCAACGATATACAAATCGCCCACAACAATTTCGGAAGTCGGTATTTTTTCTACCCTGGCATTTCTTATGACACTACTCAAAGGTTCATTGAGCTTTTCTAGTTCTTCCAACGCCTTTTTGCTTCGATTATCCTGAAAAACCTCAATGCCGGTTACTGCCAAAATAGCCACAAACATAAAAGCCGCTTCGCCATAGTCGCCTACGATTAGATAAATGATAGTAACACTTATCAACAGCAACAACATGGGTTCTTTCAGAATATGAAAAAGCAGTATGTACCATTTGCCATTTTCAATAGTGGCTATTTTATTGTTGCCAAATTTTGTGCGAGACTGCAAGACTTCCTCTTCTGTTAATCCTTTTAGGTTGTTGGGAATCGGATAAGACATGTTGCAAATTTAGATTAAACAAATAGTTTGTGTTTTGGTACAATATATCATTCCTCCGCTTTATTTTTCAATGCCATCAAAAGGGTATAGGCGCCATTTTGTACAATAGTAGCATTTTGCATTGGCACGGCATCTATGGGCAGTTTGGTAGTTTCATAAATGCCAAAAAGCGCCAGTGCAGCGGTAAACAGCCCGATGATGAGTTTATTCCTTACGGAAAACTCAATGATTTTATTAAGCATTATTATTTTTTGTTAATCAATGGATAATTTTAAGTACCTGAAAATTACAGATACAATAGCAAACAAGAGCAAACCCTTGTCAGTAAAAGATATGATTAACTAAATGCGGGGCGGTTGCCAGATTTGACTAAGGTAATTATTGGTGTAATTATTCTGCTGATACCCAGGCAGTGGGTTTTTATCTTCCTGATGTATAACTTTAGAAAATGCTATAGTAGATGTAGGGGCAATTGTAAATATTTGACCGGCCTGGAGAACCGCTGACTTAAAAGGAAGATTTTTGTGGTGATGAGTTGAATTGGCAGAATGATTAGACCTGTCTGAGTAGTGAATAATTAAAAATTCCAAGAGGGTAATGTTGTTTTCATTCTTTGTATGTTCCCAATAATGCTGAAGCAAAACCGGCAATTTCCACACTTCTCCAAATGCAGTATTTGCAGATAGAAAAGTGAATAGGAAAAATATGGCAATGGTTCTTTTCATTTATATAAATTTAGTGAATGCTACTTAATTCTATACTATCTGATATCTACCATACGACTAATCTCCTCCTATCATTTTTGATGTAATTCCTTTTTTATTAGAAAACTCAGCTACAGCTATCCCAACCAAATGAAGAACTATAAAAATAGGGAACCAATAAATTCCCCATTTATGAATGGCTTCAATGTTGTCGTGGTAAGCAGAAAGCAAATCTTTTTCTATACAAACACCTGTAAAAGCAGAAATGAAAACGAAAAGATAAAAATAGATGTATGTAAACCCTTGTAAGCGTTCTTTAAGAACTTGATTTGTTTTAAATGGATTAGGGAAACGGATACCTTTTACCAGCATGTAAATGATACGGGCGATAAATGCAAAAATCATCACTTTGGCAAATACTTCGTGCCATACCCACATGGGCTCACGAATTGCTTTTGTAATTTCACTCATTTGTTCTTTGGGTATTGCACTTGTTTTACTTTCAATTATCCCAGAAATATGATTTTTATTCATCCAATACATACGGAGAAAACCCGTGATGAATAAAATGGGCATTGCCAGGGCCATTACCCAATGCAGTATTCGGTGAGAGGCTGTGAATTTAATTTGTGTGTTCATAGTCTGAAAATTAATTACTCAAAATATTGATGATATACTTCATTGGATTTTTGAAGTTTCAATACAATTCCTTTTGCTTCATTTTCATTCGCTGACTTTTCCAATGCTTCAACTAATTCCAGATGAGGGTGCAACCATTTGTGCAACTCGTCATGGCTTTTCCCTTTCATGGTACAACTTTTGATAAGCTGATTGTTTTGGTCTTTCAACTTTTGAGCAAGCTTATTATAGTTGGTTTGACTGGATTGTAAATAAGTTGTTACTAATCCTTCTCCTTTCGCTACAAATGGTTTCATTTCGTCATTCACTATCCATTTTTTACCGCTGTTTAGTTCAATGGCTTCTGAAGTTTCATCGTGTTGATGTTCTTCTTGTTTCGTTTCCTGATTTGATTTTGCCTTTTCAGATGGGTTATTGCAACTCCATAATACAAAACTACTGATTGCTAATACGAGCACCTTTTTCATATTTTAATTGTTTTTTTCAATCATTTTTAAAATACCTTCTAAAACTGCTTTTCCATCTTTCACAAGATTAGACTTATGCCCTGAAATCTTCCATTTCAAAACAGTCATCCGAATTCCACCAATGATAATTGTTGTTAGGATAGGGACATTTATCAGTTTACTGTATTGTCCCGTTTCCTGGCCTTTTTTAATATTGGAACAAACGTATTCCTGCATCAAATCCATTATTTCAGAAACTTTAATACTCAACGCCGCATCAAAATGAAAAATACTTTCAGCAAAAATTACACTGACAATTGCCGGTTTATTGGTAAATGCTTGTAATTGAGAATTGAAAATGGCTCTTAATACATCCCCGGCTGTAGCATCCGGTTTATGTGAAATTCCATTGATGCGACTTTTCATTTCTGCCTTGAAGTATTCCAATAAACTCAGCAGAATTTCATTTTTGCTGCTAAAATGACGATATAAGGCAGGTTCAGACAATCCAATATCCGTCGCAAGCGTCTTTATCGTCAGGTTCTGAATGCCATATTTGGAAATTCTATCTGTTGCGGCTTCCATTATTTCAATTTGTCTGCCTGTAAACTGTTTCATTTTTTTTCTTAAACAAATTGTTAGTTAATATTCACTCACAAAATTATAAATAAATTTAAAGCAGGCAAAATTTTTTAAATAATAAAGTTTCGGTAATACTTAAGCCACTTTAGGCAAAGGAAATTTGGCGTTTTGAGATTTGCGAAACATTGGCTATGTGTGTACAATTGAAATTCGCCAATTTGAAAAGGTAGAGTATTATATTTTTAAAATCGTAAGATTTTAATTGCTGTTCACAATCATTGTGTTTTTCCAAAAATTCCTGGGTGTTTTCTTAGTAATTAAGCTCAACTCTCTTAGTTTGTCAATAGTAAAGAATAGTTACCAAATTGGGATATTTTCTTTTTGTTACAATCGTTTAAGGGTAAGAATCGTATTTCTGCCAACGGTACGCATTGGCGATGGCGGGGAATTCGTTGTTCGTCCAGCCTGGTACAAATGCCCAATTGAAAAACTAGAGTTGAAGTTAAGAACTAAAGCTGAATAAAGAACGTAGAGCCGGAACCGCTGCTGATAGTAGCACATAGCTGATGTTTCATTGTCCAGCCCTGCATTTGCAAATACTTTTGTTGTAGGCTGGGCTTCTCTATCTTGGTTTTAATGTTATTAGTAACTGATAGTTGTTATTTTCTACTTTATGAATTTCAACTGTCATTGGCGCTTCTATATTGTCAAAGACTTCATTGTCATTGTATAAAAAAACATTTCTCCACCTGTCAGTATCTTTATTAAACTCTTTTTTGGGGAATAATCTTATTGCTCTTTTATTTGGCAGTTCAGGATACTCAACAGTGTAAATAAGTAATTTATCGCCTTCTGAAAACATTTTTTCTCCTTTGCCCGCAAAAAATTGTTCTGTTCCTTGAACATCTTGACAAATCTCAATTCCCCATAGTTTTGATGGTAGTTCAAGACTGTCTTTGGTTACTCTTTTATCTGGTATCAGTACAACATTAATTCCTTTTTTAGCCGAAAGTGGTGTTAGGGTAACACTATAGGAATGTTGGTTTGTTAAGTAAATTACCTTGGGATCATCTTTAACAAACGGAAGCCACCCATAACGGTAATGATGATAACCTATAAAACTTGTTGCTAAGTGACTATCTCCCATCATATCAAAACCCATCATTTCTTCATCGTACCAATTAAAAGGTGGAAATGCGTATAATTCATTAGTGCCATAGCTATGCCCAATTTCATGCATCAAAGCAGTATATTTTTTTGTGTAATGATTGGGCAAAAACGTAATCATAGTATTCATTCCTTTGTAATGAATTTCGTGATTACCACAAGGAATATCTTTAGCCCACTTATCTGCAATTTCAGGATTACTCAATATTACAGCAATTGAATTATTAATAAAAGTATCTAAATTGAAAGCAGAATTTAATGCAGCAGCACAATCTTTTGTATAGTCCTGCCAATTCCAATAACTGTCTGTACTGTCTGTTGGAAAATAATATGCAGATGTTTTTGGAAGAGTGACCCACTTTTTTGAAAGTAGAGGTTCAACAGTAAGATTTATAGCTTTGCCTTGCTGCGCAAAAGATTTTTCTAATGTACCATTGCTTGTAACTACACTCCAAATGCTGTCAAAGTTTTTGGTTATTGCTTTTGCGTCAGCCCAATCTACAAACAATACATAAAGTTTAAGTTTATTAGTTGGATTTACAAAGCCTTTGGTAAATGGTCCTTCACTTCCTGCATATAACAGTGGCGGTTTTAAGGAATTGGCTTTTAATGCAAAGTTCTCCCACAATATAGTTTTCTTAGAGCTTATGATTTTTAATATTCCATCATTTCCAACAATTAGTTTTGATGAAGTTGGAAATTTTGTAAATGACTGCCAAACTATAGAATCGTTCTTATAAAAGAGAATGTTTCCATTTTTTAATACCAACTTGTTTACTTTACTCTTAGGTAATATTGAGCCTTCGTCATTTGAATTCCAAATTATTAAACCTTGTTTTTTTATTGTGAAAGTTGATTTTCCAAAGGAAGCTGTAATTTGTCTGTCCTTTGAATATAAAATTTGTCCCAATACAAAACTCTCATTGTTACTTACAAAATACTTTTTATTTTGTGCAAAAGTTGTTAAGGCAAATAGTAGTGATAAAATTAGAGTACTAGAATTCTTCATTACGTGATGTGTTTGTAGTGCTAGAGTTTTGTCAGCCTTGCTTACAACGTCCATGCATTTATGCAGGACTGGAAATAGAATTCCTGTCGCCCGGAACCGCTGCCAAATTTATAACTAAAAGTTCATTGTTAATACTATCGCTCAATAAAGTTCCTTCAGCCCGGACTGCTGTTGAAAGATGTACCACTGCTCATTGTTAGCACTTTAGCCAGGCTTGCATAAATACGAATGTTGCCTGCTGTGTCCTAGATCATTTTCAAGTAAGTTGAAAATCCACGAAGATAGTTTTAGTTATAAGTGTCTTAGAAATTAAATTTTAGCGATAAGGTTGCTGTAGAATGTAATGTTAGCCCTGTGTTTGTTGGAACAGGGTTTTGTTGAATTTCGAAATATGTAGAAGCATTCATTGCTTTTCTTTTATTCCGTTTCGAAGCGATAAATAAAGGAATACTTCCAAGCATTGATGCGCTACCAATAGAGAGCGCTACAAGATAGGGGGTTTCGGACTTAGACCAATCACTACTCACATCCAATATAGCCGCTCCAGCTGCGACTGCAGTGCCTCCTCCAAGCAATATCCAGGCAGTCTTTTTTTGAGTTTTACTTTTTTTTAGGTAGTCTTGACGGGTTAATGGCTGGTTAGGATTTATTTGTTGACCCAATGCATTTGCAGTCACAAAAAGCAACATTGCGTAAATAATAATCTTTTTCATAACAGGTGAGTTTAAGTTTAAAAATAGCGCCCTAATAAGCATTGCAGCTAACGTTCGAGGCTTGCCGCAGGGCTGGTATTTTATGACTGTCCGCCCGGCAACTGAAGCCGATTGAAAAACTGATGTTGAAGTTATGAACTAAAGCTGAATAATGAACGTCCAGCCCTGCTTTTGCAAATACTTTTGTTGGCAGAAGTATGGAAAAGGTTATTATTTGTTAAAGAAAGCAGGCGGTTATTTGTCCGCCCGCTACCTTTTGTAATTTTCTATTTTACATTTTTTCTATTGAGCAATTTATACACCGCTAGTACTGATAGGATAAAGCCATTAATTATGAACATCCATTTGTATCGATATAGTTTGGGGTCGAAAAACTCGGCCATTAAGGAGATGCCGACTATTAGAAGTAGAATAGAAAAAATGATATCACTTGACTTTTTCATAAACTCTAATATTGCGGAAGTAAATCCAAATTACTATTCCTGATACATGACACTCCACAGGCAACAGAAATTGAAAATGAGCCAGCACCAACGCCACGAGGTTGTGCAAACCCAGATGCTGCGTTTGTACCCATTAACAATGTTTGACAAGTTGTATTCTGAAAGCATGCTATATGGGCATCGCTTACACAATCTTGTGTACATGACCACCATGACCTCTCGAGTTGAGTTCGGTCGACATCATAAGAGCTACTCGGTTCAATTGTAGAATTAATGACAACCCCGCTATCAACAGTAATTGAGCCTAAATCGACATTATCGTAAGAAGTGAAATGATTCGTATAACTACCGTCTGTATTTTGCGTTGGTTTTACAATGCAATGAAAGACACGTCTATCTTCAAGAAGAAGACTGATTAGGCCTCCACTTTCTATTCCATTGTTATATATTTTCGTGTAGTAGAACTGGTAGATATTTGTATCTTTATACATATCATAATATGTTGTCGTAGAATAATCAATAAATTCATTTGATGTGTCCTGTTGTTGTAAGCTCCCCCTTTTTAGTACACTTCAAAAGTAGAAAAATAGTTTCATTATTTAATTGTTTGTTTGTTCCTGCTGTTGGGCGTAGTGGAGCGGAGGCGTAGCCGAAGCGTAACGGAGCCCAACAGCAGGAATATTTTTTTGTGCATACTTTTCTCTATACATTTTTGGAGATAACCCTCCCAGTGCATCATGAGGCCTTAGGCAATTATAATCATCCACCCATATTTGTGTAACCTCTCTCACTTCATCAATATTATCAAACAGATAGGCATCTAAAATGCCTCCTCTGTATGTTTTATTAAATCGTTCTATATAGGCGTTTTGAGTAGGCTTGCCTGGTTGTATGTATTTAAACTCAATCTCATTGGCTATACTCCATGCCTGCGCCAGTTTTGCTACAAACTCAGGACCATTATCCATCCGTATTTTTTGTGGCTTGCCATAGCGGTTAATTAAATGTTTAAGCACCCAAATTACCCTGCTGCTTTTTAATGAATAGTCTGTTTCAATAAATAATACTTCACGGTTATAATCGTCTATTACATTAAATGATCTAAACTTAGTGCCGTTGCTAAGTGCGTCACTCATAAAATCTATACTCCAGGTTTGTGTAAAACAGTCAGGTATAGCCAATGCTTCTTTTACTCTTGCTGGCAACCGTTTCTTTATTTTACGGCGCAGTGGCAATCCCATCTGTTTATAAACTCTGTGTAATTTTTTATGATTAACAATGGTGCCACTATTTCTAATGCGGCCATAACACTTCCAAAAGCCTTCCACAGGGCTTTGTTTAGCAAGCTCTTCCAGTCGCTGAATTAGGTTACCATCATTTTTAATGGAATGATACTGCAGGCTGCTCCTGCTTAGTTTTATTAATCGACACGCCTTGCCGATGTCTTTTGGTCGTTCTAAACGCACTGCCTGAACAATGCATTTTTTATCGCAAGGCTTTAAAACTTTTTTTCAATAATCCATTTAGCAGTGTCAAGCTCCATCGCCAGATTGGCGTACATCCGTTTTAACCGGCTGTTTTCTTCTTCCAGTTCTTTTATTCGTTTTAATTCGGTGGCCTCCATACCTCCATAGCGTTGCCGCCACTTGTACAACGTTGCCTTGCTTAAACCATGCTCCCGGGTAATTTCTTCTGCGGTTTTGCCATTGTCAAACTCTTTAAGAATGCCTGCAATCTGGGCAGGACTGAATGTGCTTCTTTTCATCTTTTACGTTTTTTAAAGTTACAAAATGTGTCTACTTTTAAAACGTACTATTTTTGGGGGAGCTTACACAACAATACCTTTTCAGAATAATTTTCAGGTTTGAATTTATTTTGCAATTCTTCTAATGTATAGTTTTGGACGTAGGAAATTGTCCAAATAGACATAAAGATTAATAAGGAAAATATTTTTTTCATATAATTAAAAAGTTTTTATTTTTTGCAGTTTGTTTAGCTACACTTACCGCTAACGTTTTGCGGGTTTAAGAAGTTGGCGATTTTGGAGCACAAAACTGTCAAGCCACCACAAATGTTGATGCGAGGTAGAATGTTCAATTAACCACTGATTCGCCAATTTCTTAAACCCGCTGTTAGCGGTTCGGGCTTCTCCTTCGGTCGTCATAGTTGCCGGAATTGGTCAGCGTTAATAATGTTTTGAAGCAGGCTGTATGAAGCCGAAGGTGCTGTCCGTGAAGATGGGTGATAGAAGTCAATTACTTTGGCGTTTTTGTGTCTGCCGATTGCAACACCATAACCACTATTGACCCAATTAACTTCTGGAAAAAGTCCGTTGCGAAGTTCTTTCCAAGAAGTTCCTGTAATAATGATGTCGGGAGAAATGATGTCAATTTGTTGATGCAAAAAGTCAAAGTTTTTTCCTAAATGCTCAATCATTCGGTCGTATTCAGAGTTGCCAAGTCCTCCCGATTTTTTGATATTCATAAACGCAATACTTTGGATTGCCTTATGAGCAGAACCTTTGTTTGCCCAAATGTCGTCATACTGTGGAAAGCTATTGAGCAGTCCGTAACTCCATTCGGAAATGCGATAAGAAAAAGTGTAAGCAATTTCTTCACGCCACCATACTCTAAAATCCCCTGCGTCTTGTTTTGGATTGTTCGGCTCTTTCGCAATAAACAAAATTTTTGTCGGTGCGGAAACATATTGCGGTTCGTCCACAATGCCGTCTTTAACAAACTTTCCTTGATATTCAGGAATAGCTTTTTCCCACCTGTCAAAAAGGTCGTTAAGTAACTCCGTCTTGCTCGTCATTGTCCGCTTAACCAAGTCCACCTTGAATTTCAATTTTTTGTTGGTTGCCACATTTTGAGCAACGGAATGATGAAGTTGATTTTGAACTTGATGATGAAGAAGCAGTCATTGTCGTTGTGCTGCTGCTCACATTACCACATTTCTCACATTTCTGTTTGTAAGAAATTCGCAGTCCGTCTTTTTTAACGATGACTGCTCCTTGAAGTGCTACTGGCATAATTGTCAATTTTTATTTTGCCTGCCTACTCTGTTCGGTTTTCGGCTTCCCCGTTTTTGGTCGGAACTGTCGTCACAGCCTGACCGCTAACGTTCGAGTATTTGCGAAGGCGGGGAATTCATTGTTCGTCTGCCCGGTACAAATGCCCAATTGAAAAACTGAAGTTGAAGTTATGAACTAAAGCTGAATTTTGAACGTCGAGCCCGAACTGCTGCTGATGCTTGCATAGCGCTGATGTAACATTGTCTAGCCCTGCTTTTGCAAATACTTTTGTTGGCAGAAGTAATTTATAAAATAGTCGCTTGAATGATTTTAAATTCAAGCGACTATAAGTTTAAAGAGAATATTTTAATATTTTTTCAGCAAAAATAGAAATAACTGCACAAGTTGCAAGTATTAAATAAACCCAATTTTTAACATTCAGTTTTTCTTTGTATTTTATTAGCTCATAATATTTTATTAAAAGTACTGGAGTTAATAAAAGTGCAAATATAAAAGGAAACATATTCATTATTTAAAAGTTTATATATTAACCCCACATACAATCTACAAAGCTTCCTATGGCAATTGCTGCTCCAAACCATCCTAAGTACCGTGTTGCTACTTTTCCTACGGCTCTTAAAATAACTTGGCGTGAAGCACCTGCCCAGTTTGCACCTAATTCTGCTAAAGCTGTGAATCCTAAAGCCTGAAAAATACAATTTGCAACTTTTGTAGTTTGAATATTACTTATACCAACCTGCATTTTTAAATCCATTAAACTGTTAGCTGCATGAATTAATTTATAATTTTCCCCTTGTGATTCTAGTTCCGAAACTATATCACTATATCCTTCGTTAATTAAATAGGTTCTAGCTGAAGTAATTGCAGAAGAAATGCTACTACAAGTATGAAAAAATGTTTCTTGACCAGAAGAAGAAGCAGATCTAAAAGGACCGCCAATGATAAGATTTTCCGGATCTTGATATAACCCATAAGTATTTCCTCCACTAGATAAACATGTATATGGGAGTGGAATTGGTTCAGGCTCTGGTTCGTTCTTTGCCATTGGTTTTTTTAAACTTCTTGCAATAGCAATAAGACTGGCTTTGTAAATTTCGTCATTTTGCCCCCATTTCGGAGACTCGATATTCGGGTTTGAAGGAACCTCCATTGTGGAAATAGGTTTTAAGTCCTTATCCTTTTTGCAAGAATTCAAAGAAAGAATTGCAAAAATTAATACAGTTAGTGAAAATAATCTACGCATTTTTTTAAAAAATTAATTTATTCCTACCTCCAGATTTGGCACTGTGTCGGATTATTCTGCCCGTTAGCAGTTAGAATTTCACTCTTGCATATTCTGTCGAAGTAATTATTGTTTCAGGGTTTCTTAATGTCCTGCATTTTACTTTCAAAGTTAGAAAAGTAGCTATTTTATTTCTGCCAACGGTACGGCTTGGCGATGTGGCGGCATTTGAAAATCGTCAGACCGAACCGAAGCCGAATAGAATTACTAATGATGAAGATAAGTACAAAAGCTCAATAGTAAAAGTCCAGCCCGGACTGCTGCTGATAGCGAATAAAAAGCTGATGAAATGCACGTCAGCCCTGCTATTGCCAATGCGCTTGTTGGCAGAAGTAAAGGAAAGGTGCTACAATTTAATTTTGCAGCACCTCTGGAATAGTCATCAGTCATCAACAAAACCCAATTTAATTGATTCGGACTTTTTAACTAAAATGTCAAGTTTAGATTTTAAGATGAATAAGGATTTTGCTTTAATTGATTTGTCTTCAGCTATTATTGTTCTTGAAAACAATATGGGTGTACATCCTAAGCCATTATCAATAAAATCACTATATCTATTTATTTGATATTTAGGGATGGAATCTGAGGTCGATATTAATAGTGTATCATAAATTAAATAACTCTCATTCGAAAATCTACTTTCTTTAGAAGTTGACATAATAAATATGGCTTTTTGAAAGCAATAACCAGAAACATTACCTGTACTATCAATTTCTTTTACCTGACCAGTTGATTTTTCTTCCATAGAGAATTCTAAACGATTCCTTGTTGTTGAAATATATACTTTTCCTTTGTTGAAGTCGTAAAAACTACTTTGCAATGTATCAGCAGTATTGAATAGTAGTATTTGATTATTGTCTATCAGAACAGTTCTTTCTTCAAATACTGTATCACTAGAATGTATTTTATATACATCATATTTCAATACCATATGGTTGACATTTGATTGTGCTTTTAAATTGGAAGATGACATTACAAAAAAGCACAACAATATTGTCTCATATAATTTTTTCATTTTTAAATATTTAATTAGACACATGCACCTCCGGCCATACCTGCAAGTCCAGATTGGTAAGCGGCATCCTGTGCGGCTGCTGTTTCTGCCTGTGTTGGATTGTATCCATTTTCTAAATATTCATCATACGAAATAGCGAACATGCAAATATCAATAATTGTTACACAATCCGGAAAATATGGTTTTTGGTAATTTTCAAAAAATTGGTGGTATGGGTTTAATTGGTTGTTGTCAAAACGCTCAGTAACCAGCGGCTGTTTTTGTTGCCCTTTTATCACAATCAGTGAGCAGTCAAACCAGCTTTTAGACACATCAATACCGAGATAATTTTTTTGAATCT
>Ga0209063_1000123_pt1 | contig 88336 bp, 91 predicted proteins | sample KloWWTmeKNB19Kit_FD_187177 | JGI IMG/M metagenome (GOLD analysis project Ga0209063, IMG submission 187177) | Active sludge microbial communities from Klosterneuburg, Austria, studying microevolution and ecology of nitrifiers - Klosterneuburg... | ecosystem: Engineered > WWTP > Aerobic digester >... | reverse complement strand
CCGTACAAAAGGTGGCTATATTTTTTGCTTGCAACTATATTTCTGATTTTTCATAACTGGCATACCTATTTAATTTATTTTAGAACACATTGAATGAAATTACGAAGTACAATCTATGAATTTCCCTCTACCGACTTTGAATTTAAGGTTGTGTTTTAGACCGATTGGCAAACTAAAACAAATGCGATGATTCAATAAGAACTACACATTGCCTTAACAGCAAGTCAGGCACATTTGCAAGGCACACAAAGCCGACACACAGAAGCCAACCTTGTAATAGAGACTGCTTTGTGACAACAAACAGGCAACAATTTAAAATGCGACACAAAATAACATTATGGATTGTCTGCAAAAAAGCGGCAGCCTAAAAAGAAAGTCAGAGGAAAAGATTTGGAGGGAAAATTGCTGCATTTCAAAAACACCTGCATTTGGAAAAATTTCGGGTCGATGTGCTGGATGCTTTGATTATTGTGGTTGAGGAAAAAATTATTTTTTCTTTCAGAAAAAGTCTGGAGGCTCGCAGTTCAAGAATTAGAAAGGCAAATAGTAATGTCAGCTTACAAACTATTTGACGATTGTTTGTCTATACACAACTGTCTTATCATTAATGTCAATACAAAACCATGCGCCTGCATTTGTAGTAAGGTTCAAGTCTGAAACAAATACAATGGTTTAGTTTACACTAGTGTCTATTTCTCATTTACTTCTGTGAGCCGCTATTGTTAGCACCCCAAAAATTAACCAGGAAACTCTATGCTTCCTGGAGTAATGCCTGCAATACACACCAAAGAATCAGAATTTTGTTTAATAGTATAGTTGACGCGATGTTGTTGATAAATTGTTTTATTTTTCCTAATCTTGTTTTTGTAACATAAAGCTTTATTTCAATCATGATAACCATTCAAGAACTTCTCTTTAACCGCAGGTTAGACAAGAGCAAAAACATTAGGCTCATGAGGCATAAAAGTAATCGAGTTGATCTTAATAATTTATATGCTACAGATAAACAAATGTTGTTTGATTTTCAGAGACAGCAGGGAAAAGATTTTTTGAAGGGTGTTGACTATATTGTTTCCTTTATTGGAGAAGAAGGAACATTTGCAAGATTTATTGGAGTATTTAAAATTAATGGATGCAAAAAACTTTCAAACAAAAAACAAAGCATAGATGGAAGTTTATATCAATATCTCTATGAAATTTCAGAAATAAATGGGTTTGAAGATTTAAAAGAAAGAGTAATCATTGATTGGGGAAAGGCCACAATTCAATGGCATCAGAGTATTAAGAACTTAAAGCATGTTGTTGAAATAAAACCAGGTCTTCATTACCGCCCCTTTACTGATTTTCTTAATATTATTCTTGATTTCCGTCAATTACAAGAAATTATCGGTAACCAATATCCCGACTGGAAACTCATGCTTTCTTCTACAAAAGGAATTTATCTGATTCAGGATTCCAAAACCGGAAAACTATATGTAGGTGCAGCCTATGGCGATGATGGTATTTGGGGAAGGTGGGCTAACTATGTATCAACAAACGGGCATGGAGGAAATAAGGATTTGATGAAACTTGTTAAAGGTAACAAAGACATTGCTTTTAGATTTAAGTTTTCAATACTCATGCTGTTGCCAAAAACAGTAACTGCAGATCAAGCAATTGAAATGGAAAAATTATTTAAGGCCAAATTAGGAACCAAAAATTTTGGATATAATAATAATTGATTTCGTAAATGCAGTTTTATATAATGCGAATCAATATCCCATTCCACCTACCACTCAAATAAAATCCACTCCCGCTAATTTTTCAATTCATCTATTTGTTTACCTTCAAAGCAGCATCAAAACAACTAACTGTATGAAATTGTTTTTTCTTCCAGCCTTTATGGCCATCTGTTTTTTTGCATCGGCGCAAAAAAATATAAAAAGCACAATTGAAAAACTTGCTCCAGTTGACAATACCGATGAAGTATTGTACAAAAATTTAAAGTTTCGGATGATTGGCCCTTATCGTGGGGGAAGAAGTGCCGCCGTAGCAGGCAGCTATCAGCATCGCAATACATTTTATTTTGGCGCTACCGGTGGCGGCGTTTGGAAAACGACTGATGGTGGCAGTAACTGGAAAAATATTTCCGATAAATATTTTGGCGGCAGCATAGGTGCCGTTTCAGTTGCACCTTCCGATGAATCGGTAGTGTATGTAGGTGAAGGAGAAAATACCATGCGGGGAAATGTAAGTGAAGGTCTGGGTGGTATGTGGCGAAGTGATGATGGTGGCAAGAGTTGGAAAAATATTGGGCTTAAAGATGGCCGTCATATTATTCGCATTGTTATTCATCCACGCAATCCTGATGTAGTGTGGGTAGCCGTAATGGGTCATTTGTTTGGCCCTAATGAAGAAAGAGGCGTTTATAAAACTACTGATGGTGGTAAAACTTGGAAGCGTACACTATTTGTAAACAATCAAACCGGCTGCAGCGATCTGGTAATGGAACCTGGAAATCCAAATGTTTTTTATGCAGGTACCTGGCGGCTGATAAGAACGCCACATAGTTTGGAAAGTGGAGGTGAGGGCAGCGGTCTTTGGAAAAGTGATGATGGCGGTGAGACATGGAAAAATATTACAACGAATAAAGGATTGCCGAAAGGTGTTTGGGGCATAGTGAGTGTTGCAGTGGCTCCTTCTAACACCGATAAAATTTATGCCCTTTTTGAAAATAAAACAGGTGGATTGTATATGAGTGCAGATGGCGGCAACACATGGACACTTACCAGCAGCGATAACAATATTCGGCAACGGGCATGGTACTATACAAAAGTGTATGTAGATCCTAAAAATGAAAACAAAGTGTATTGTCCCAATGTGGGTTTTATGCGCAGCACCGATGGTGGTCGCAGTTTTCAAAGCCTCAATACACCACATGGCGATCATCACGATTTGTGGATTGATCCGGACGATGGCAATCGTATGGTGGTGGCCGACGATGGCGGTGGGCAGGTAAGTTTTGATGGGGGCAGCAGCTGGAGTACCATGATGAATCAGCCTACGGTACAGGTATATCGCATCAGTACCGATAATGCATTTCCTTATCGCATACTGGGTGGACAGCAGGACAATGGTGCTTTCAGAATTAAGAGCAGAACTTATGGATTTGGAATTACCGCTTCCGATTTGGAAAATGCAGCAGGCAGCGAAAGTGGTTATGTAGTAGCCGATCCGCTCAATCCGGAAATTACTTATGGAGGAAATTATATGGGGATGCTGCAAAGATTAGATCACACAACTGGTGAAAGCCGGATGATAAATGTTTGGCCCATTGATAATATGGGCGCTGGTGCTGAAGCAGCTAAGTATCGTTTTCAGTGGAACTATCCCATTTTCTTTTCGCCCAATAATCCCAAAAAACTTTATGCAGCAGGCAATCATCTTTTTGCTTCTGAAGATGAAGGCAGATCCTGGCAAATGATTTCTCCCGACCTTACTACCAATGATAAATCTAAACAAGCATCCAGCGGTGGACCCATAACGCAGGACAATACAAGTGTTGAATATTACTGCACCATTTTTTATGCAACCGAAAGTTGGGTAGAAAAAGATTTATTATGGACAGGTAGTGATGATGGCATTGTATCAGTAAGTAAGGATGGTGGTAAAAACTGGGAAAATGTAACGCCCAAAGATTGCCCAAAATGGATGATGTGGAATTGTATAGAAGTAGATCCTTTTAAAAAAGGCGCTGCATATATTGTAGGTACAAGGTATAAGCTGGATGATTTTAAATCGTATATCTACAAAACTGAAGATTACGGTAAATCATGGAAGCAAATCACAAATGGTATTGATCCCATGCATTTTTCTCGTTGCCTGAGGGCAGATAGAAAGAGACAAGGACTTTTGTATGCAGGTACTGAATATGGTATGTATATTTCTTATGATGATGGTGCCAACTGGAAATCATTTCAGTTGAACATGCCGCTAACACCTATCACCGATCTGGCAATTAAGAATAATGATTTGATTGTGGGTACACAGGGTCGCAGTATTTATATTTTGGATGATCTGACAGCAATACAACAAAGGAGTGCAGCTATTTTGAATCAATCACTACATGTGTTTAGTATCAATCCTGCCTATCGTATGCCTGGCGGTGGTCGACGATTTGCAAGAATGATGACGATGACCTTGCCACCTAATACCGGAATGAATCCTCCCAATGGCGTAGTAATGAATTATTATTTGAAAGATGTAAACGACAGTACACAGCTCTCCATCCGCATTATGGATAGAAATAAAAAAACAATTAAAACATATGCCACTGCTTCCAATGAAAATAAAATTGAGATTAACAATGGTATGAATCAGTTTGAGTGGGATATGAATTATCCTGAAGCAGAGAGAGTGGATGGCTTGATACTTTGGAATGGTTCCATAAGCGGGCCCAAAGCTGCCCCCGGCAATTATTTCGCATTTATTAAATCGGATAAAGACTCTGTGGAAGTTCCCTTCACTATTTTGCCCGATCCTAATTATAAAGCCACACAGGCCGAGTATGATGAGCAGTTTAATCAATTGATTACTATGCGGGATAAGTTTTCAGAAATGATGAATGCAATCAAAAACATTCGTGAGCTAAGACAACAAATGAGTGACTTTAACTCCCGTGTAGGGAAAGAAATGCCAAAAGAAGTGAAGCACCAGATGGATAGCATCAACAAGCAACTTACAGCTGTGGAAGAAGCCTTGCATCAGACCAAAGCTAAGAGCAGCCAGGATGTGTTGAACTTTCCTATAAGGCTTGACGATAAACTAAGCAGTATTTATAATGCAGCCGCTGCAGGTAGTGCAGGGCTTAGTAAGCAGTCAAAAGATGCTTATGCCGAATTGCAGCCGTTAATAAACGCACAATTGGACAAATTGAAAAAAATAATGACGGATGATGTGGGCAAACTCAATCAACTGATTCATGAGAAACTGCTGCCCGTTATAGGTGTGAAGAAAGATGAAAAGAAATGGTAATAAAGAAAAAGCCCGGACTCAAAGTGCCGGGCTTTTTATTAAGCAGTAAGTTTATACTTTCTGGTTCTTTCTTTCATGTGCGCAATAGCTTCTTCTTCATTTGCAAACATATTGTTTACATTCACTAAATTTTTTGCCAGTTTATCGTAGCGTTTGGTCATCAGCCAGATAAAAATATGCAGGTAGTGAATACCCTCAAAAGTGAGAATTTTTTTCTCGGCAAACTTGTCTTTGTTTTTCAAAAATTCACCTGGTATTTCAGTATAGTGCAATGCTGGTCTGATATGGTGTACCGCATGATAACCATCGTTCCAACACATCTTATTGTACTTTGTATTGATGCAGTTGATGGTATTGTCATCCAAATCCTCAAGATTTACAAAGGCGTGTTGCGTCCAGTTGCCCAGCATCATTACTATTCTTGCAAATACAAATGGAATAATGAAAACAAATAAAGTGGCTTTAAAGTTTACAAAACACATACCTACACAAAAAAGATAAAAAGCCATTTCCCCCGCAGTCATACGCATATAAAATTTCTTTCTTTTACGACTAAAGAAATACATAAATGTATCAACGAATCCTAAAACTAAAAATCGACCTACGTAAGATAAAAATCCGCTAAAGCTGTCTCGTTTATACGGCAAGGTGCTGCTGGCATCATCCAGCATATTGTTTTCAACATGATGCATGCCCATGTGGTGGGCAAAATAGGTTTCAGGCGTATGGCCAAATAATGGACATATTGCCCAAATAACATAATCAAACAACCAATTGTATTTTTTCTTAAAAGGTTTGCGGTGGCAAATGCAATGCAGCATCAAACCAAATCTGCCTTTAAAATACATCTGCGATACATAGAAGTATGGAATATATAAAAGCCACCAATACCAGCCCTGCAGTAATGGTGTATATAAAATAATGGCAGCCGGTATTACCAATATATGAATTGCTGTAAGTAAATGAATAAAGGGAAGATCTCTTTTATCATTCATATATTTCAACCAGAATTTTTCATAAGCACTGAAATGCTTCGGCTCATTATAAACTGGATCGGTTATCTCTGTAAGTGCTTTCATTTTGAAATTTTATTTATCCTTCGTTTTACAACAAATAAAACGAACGACTAAAATCGTAAAGTATTGAATAACAGGAAAAATTGGTTTGATGACGGGCTAAAATTACTGCTTTCCTGTATAAAATATGCTAAATCTTCCACAATCACTTCAGGCTTCATTTGTCATGTTTTAATTTGTACTTTTTTTAATGTTAATACTCAATGAAGACATAAAAAGGGAAAACCTACTTTTTATCATACATCATCTCTTTTACTTTTTCTTTATCCTCTTTTTCATTCTTCAAGTCAAACATGGTTCCAAATATATGGTCCCATAAAGTGGAGCTGACACCAAAGCCTTTGTTTTCATCTTTATAATGATGCAGGTGATGATTGCGCCAGTGTGGTTTCATCCATTTAAATGGGGGATTCCATGCATGAATGGCATAATGAATACTTCCATACAGCAAATAGCCCAATAGAAATCCCGGGAAAAACATAAAAGCATTGTATTTCATAATAAGAAACATGATGCCGAAAACTGAACCTGAAATGATAATACTGGGAATGGGTGGCATAAAAAGTCTTGTAGTATCACGAGGATAATGGTGATGGCAGCCATGAAAAGTATAAACAATTTTTTGAGCTCTTTTGCTTTTGGCTTCCCAATGAAATAGAAAACGATGTGCCAGATATTCAAAAAAACTCCAGAATAACACACCTGCAACATAAAGTACAAGAATTTTTTTTGTTGAAAAATTCAGGTTGGTAGCAGCATAATAAAGCATAAAGCCGATAACCGGCAGGTATATGCCCCATATAACCAAAGGATTTGCTTTGGTAAGTGCTTCCAAAAAATTACTCTTAAAAAGTCGTGCCTGACCTTTGTTGTATATTTTTTCGTATCGCATACTGGCAAAGTAAACAATGCCGGTATTTCATTATCTGATTTTAATCAGGTGAAACCATCCTTACATTTTAAGTTCGGGTTTTACATCTCTTACCTTGGTGGTAGCACCTCCGTTCAATGTCATGTCGTGTGGCTTATTGGTTTTCCAGGAGCCGCGGGTAAAGTCAGGAATATCAACTGTTCTTGAGTTTTTTGCTACTGAGCGTTGGCTCAGCGGGAATAGACAACTCCAGGAAGCTGCATCATAAACATCCTGATCTAATGGCAATCCATTGCGAAGACAATCAATCAATCGCCAATCCATTATAAAATCCATACCACCATGACCGCCTACTTCTTTGGCTATGGCGCCAATATGGTTTACAATGGGTGGCGAATATTTTTTATAAAGATTATCAAGCTCCTCTTTTTTTATCCAACTGTGGCCAAAAGCAATTCTTTCGGGGCCAGGCCATTTTTGCGCTGCGCCTTTAGTACCACTTACCAGATGTATGCGTGAATAAGGTCTCAATGATGAAACATCGTGCTGCACCATCACTGTTTTTCCTTTATTTGTTTTTATCAAAGTGGTATTCATATTCCCCCGATATGGCTTGTCCACATATTCTTTAAAGAAATCATCTTTTGCAGCTAGATCTTTAGCCATATTATTCATTGTAAAATCATTGCTGCTCATGCTTACCATGTGGTCAAATTTATCGCCCCGATTTATATCCAAACATTGCGCCACCGGACCCAAACCATGCGTAGGATACAAATTTCCGTTGTGACCAATATTTTCTTTTAGTCGCCACATATCGGCATAAGCTTTCTTATTAAATGTCCAGTCTTTTGTAAGATCGTGAATGTAGGCGCCTTCCACATGTACCAGTTCTCCAAACAATCCCTGCCTTGCCATATTGAGTGTGAGCAGTTCAAAAAAATCATAACAGCAGTTTTCAAGCATCATAAAATGCTTTTTTGTTTTTTCTGAAGTTTCAACCAGTTCCCATAGTTCATCCATTGTTTTTCCGGCGGGCACTTCAGTTGCAGCATGTTTGCCATTACGCATTGCACGTAATGCAATAGGCGTATGCAAATGCCAGGGTGTAGGGGTGTAAATCAAATCCACATCATTACTATCACAAAGTGCTTTCCATCCTTCTTCTCCACTGTATTCTTTAGCTTTGGGTCTTTTCATTTTTTCCAATGCCTGTTGCGATTTTGTAACCCTGTCGGGATATTTATCGCACAGCGCTGTTATCTCCAATCCATCAATATAGCTTAGTCTTTCCACTGCATCACTACCCCGCATACCCAGGCCGATAACACCTACTCTTACTGTCTCTATTTTGGGTGCTGCATAGCCACACATATTAAAACGCTGTCCTTTGTTTTCAAAAGCTGAAGCGTTTTGCATTTCTTCATCTGTACTACCCGTTATACTTGCAAAACTGGGAAGACCGGCTGCCAATGCGCCAGCTCCAATGGCTGCTTTACGTATAAAATCTCTACGGTTATTTTTCATATTAATAATATTAAATGTGTGGTTGCAAATTAAGTCATATATCAGCCTATTGCACCTACAAATTACATTTTATAGCAATCGGTTGTTTCCTTTTTTTATTTAAAAAAATAGGAGTTTAAAAGAAAAAGTAGAAAAATAGTTTGAGTGTTAAACAGCTAATGAATCTAACGCCTCCGTTAAAAGATTACTTAAAATATATTATTCGTATTTTCTTCCAATAAAAAGTCTGCTATCTAAAACTAAGTATTAGTCATCATGTTTTGACAAAAGAGAAGAGTTGCAAAAAATTTGAGTTTTGGAAGTTTAATCACCTTCTAATAAATCCGGACGCTTCTCTTTAGTTCTTAATAAAGATTGCTCCAGCCGCCACTCATCAATTTTTTTGTGATCACCACTCATTAATATTTCAGGAACATTCCATCCTCTGAAATCTTCAGGCCGGGTATAAACGGGTGGCGCTAATAAATTATCCTGAAACGAATCGGTAAGTGCCGATGTTTCATCGTTCAGCACACCGGGAAGTAAGCGACCAATAGCATCTACAAGAATGGCTGCAGGAATTTCGCCACCACTCAATACAAAATCACCAATTGATATTTCCATCGTTATATAATGATCTCTGATTCGCTGGTCTATTCCTTTGTAATGACCACAAATGATGAGCAAATTATTTTTTAATGATAGTTTATTTGCAGCTTTTTGATTGAAAGTGAAACCATCGGGGGTCATATAAATAATTTCATCATATTTTCTATCTGCCGAAAGTGCTTCTATCGCATTGGCTAATGGTTCACACATCAATACCATGCCAGCTCCACCACCATACTGATAGTCATCAATCTGGCCATATTCATTTACAGCCCATTTTCTTAAATGATGTACTTGTACAGTCAAATGTCCTTTGTCCTGTGCCCGCTTCATCATACTGTGCTGCAATGGACTTTCTAATAATTCAGGTAGTACCGATAAAATATCAATATGCATGAAACAAAGATAATCGCAAAAAATTAACCCCCGGGGAACCGGGGGTTGTACAGAAACAAAAACCAACAATAACTCATTTGCATGAGTGTCTATGATGTATTTTCAGATATAAAAATAGTTTCCCGAACATCGTTGGAATGTGATGCTGGTCAGTTTAAAAAATGATAACCGTCAGTTTTTTTTTAGGGCTGGCAGGTAACCGCTGCTCCACCTGCCTGTGGCATCATTGGGCTTATAAAAGGAATTCCAAGATTCAAACCTCTGAGTATGAGCAGGGCGCCCATCACTGTGATAAGTAGGGGAGTTATTTTTCTAAACACCATTCTTATTTCGGGATTAATAAGGGTGCCGGCATAGCCTATCAACATCATAGCAGGCAGTGTGCCCAATCCAAATGCCGACATAAAGGTGGTGCTTTCAATAACCGAGTGTAGTGTAAATGTGGTGGCCAATGCTATATATACCATTCCGCAGGGCAACAATCCATTGGCCATGCCTAACATTAGAAAACTTAATAAATGCGTGGGTGATTTTAAAATTTTAATTATCACCCTTTGAACTGATTGATAAAAATTATTAAGAAATGTAATTTTTATTTTTTTCTTATTCAGAAAATATAAAGTTGCCACCAATAAAATGAGCACTCCCATGCCTATTGAAAACCATTGCTGATATCCTGCTATATAAATACTGCGGCCGGCCAGTCCGAAAATGAGTCCAATCAAACTATATGTAATCACCCTGCCAATTTGATACAGGAGTAAAGCTAAAAATTTTACTGGCTTTGATAAATGATGAACTGGTAAAGAAAGACTCAGAGGCCCGCACATACCCACACAGTGCAGGCTGCCAGCTGCTCCCAATGTAAATCCGGTTATCAAAACACTCCAGGTCATTTATTTTACCTTTAAATACTTTTCAGTATAATAACTTTTTTCTTCATCCGCCCATTGTAATTTTAATGTATAAGTTCCGGGCAATATGCTTCCTGTTGTAAAAAGCTGTGATAGGCTTGTATCTGTTTCTAATTGATATTTTCTATCCTTTGTTTTATCATATGCACAATAAAACCAAACATTACCAGTCAGGGGTTTGTGTTTCATGTCTTCGGGTATCTTTAAAACGACACCATCATTATTTTGAAAAACAGACGCCTGTTGCGACAATTGATTTGCCTGATTCCTTTGATCTATTTTTTGCTGATATGCTAATTCTTGATTATAATAATCGTTCTCTACCATTTCAAAATTGGTTTGTGTACTTCTATAAACCAAAAATGAAATACCTGATATAAAAACAATAAACGCAATCAATAATTTATTTCCCCAATTCATATCAATAGTTTTAATATCTTTTGAAAGGCCCTGTAAAATTAGTGCTCAGCGTTCTTAATCTTTTTTGGCCATTATATAACCCGATTTTTACTTCAAGCGATCTTTTGTTTACAACTTTGGTAGGCAGTACAATAAAAAAGGAACCTGTAGCCTGATCTTCGGGGTGCAAGTTGATAGAAGTCGTACCCACAAGTTCTGTTTTTCCAAAGGCTGCTTCTTTTCCTTCCAGTCTTAAGGTAAGCGGAATACTATCTCGTGTTTTGTTGATTATACTAATATTAAAAAGATTTGTAAGACTATCAGTTCCTCTTTGTTGATAGGTTAGCCCTTTGGTTCTGATGATGGTACCGTCAATATCCTTGCGACTAAAAATAAGTAAGGAAAGAATGGCTGTAAGTGCAACCAATAAAACGGTATAGAACTTCATTCTGCCAGTAAAGCGAAGTTTCTTTTTCTCTGCAATGCCCGCTTCTGAAGCATAGCGAATAAGACCACGGGGCTTGTTAGTTGCATCCATCATTACATCACAGGCATCAATACAAGCAGTACAGGCTACACATTCCATTTGTGTACCGTTGCGAATGTCAATTCCTGTGGGGCAAACTTTCACACATTGAAAACAATCAATACAATCACCAAGATCAAGTTTGGCTTCTTCGTTTTTAGTGAATTTTCCCCGCGGCTCTCCACGTTTATAATCGTATGCAACAATTAAGGAATTACGATCCATCAATACACTTTGCAATCGGCCATAAGGGCAAACAACCGTACACACTTGCTCTCTAAAAAATGCATAAATCCAGTAAAACACAAATGAAAATACCAGGATGGAAAGAAAACCACCTACATGTTCACTTATCGGTTCTGTGATAATTTCTTTTAGCTGATCTACACCTATGATATATGCAAGAAATGTATTTGCAATAATGAAAGAGAGTAAAAAGAATAAAGAATGTTTGAACAGACGTTTCCAGATTTTTGAAGCTGTCCAGGGCGCATTTTTTAAAACTCTTTGGCTGCCAGCATCACCATCAACCATGTATTCCACTTTTCTAAAAAGCATTTCCATAAAAATGGTTTGGGGGCATACCCATCCACAGAATACACGGCCAAATGCTGCTGTAAATAATACGATGAATACGATAAACGTAACCATCGTAAGACCGAAGATGACAAAATCCTGTGGCCAGAAGATTTTACCAAATATGATAAATTCACTTTCAGGAATGTTAAATAGAAAAAGCGGTCTTCCGTTTACTTTTATAAATGGAGTTGCAAAAAAAAGTGCAAAGAATCCCCAGCTTACCCAGGTACGTATATTATAAAATTTCCCTTTGGGTTTTTGTGCAAAAATCCATTTCCTTTTTCCTTTTTCATCTACAGTCGCTATTCTGTCACGAAATGATTCTTCTTTTTCTTGCGACTTTTTTGTTTCTGTGTTGTTCATAACAAAATTATTTTTTTGTTATGGTGGTCTCATCAATTATTTTATTAATTGTTCATTACTTTGAGCCACCGGTTGTGTCGGCTGCTTGTTTGTTGGCTGGTGAACCATCATCTTTAAAAATATCACCCTGTGGTGCTTTGGCATTGGCCGGTTTGGTGCCATGTAATACAGATTTTATATAACTCGTTAGCTGTGCAATTTGCTTGGCAGATAGATCATCTTTCCAGCTTCTCATCCCTTTATTAGTCCCGTACTTAATAGTTTTAAAAATATCTTTTACGCTTCCACCGTACAACCAGTAATCATCAGTAAGGTTGGGACCTATTGCATTACCACCACCATCTGTATTGTGGCAAGCAGGGCATTTTGCAGGGTCTATAAATAAAGCTTTGCCTGCCGCAAGATCATCTGCGCCGGTTAAAAGTGTAACTGTATTTTCATCAACTGCATCTCCTTTCTTTTTTAAATAAGCATCCACTTTTGCTTTGGCTTTTGCTACAGAAGTTTCATATTCCTGTTTGCTGGATGGGCCATTGTGCGAAACATGAAAACGCCAGAGATAAATAACAGCGAAAATGATAGAGGCATAAAACCCATACAGCCACCAGGGTGGTAATCTATTGTCTAATTCTCTTATGCCGTCATATTCGTGTCCGCTATCCAAATCTGCTTCCTGACTAATGGGTTTTAAACGGTGGAAACGAGCCCACCAGCCCATTTTATTTGCTTTTTCTTTTTCAACGACTGCTTTTTCTTCAACTGTTAATATTCTTTCCTTTTCTTTTTGAATCAAGAACCGAAGATTGATAAGCATTGCAATGATTACAGACAATTCAATAAGAATAATCCCTATCATTACATAAAAAGTATTCGTACTTAAACCCCCGATTGTTTTAGCTGTTGATATTGCGTTGTTTGGTGCGTCTTGTGCAATTATTGAAGGAGCAATTAATAATAAACCAATCAGCGCTATAGCTTTACTAGTAAATTCTGCTTTTCTCTTTTTTACTTTTACTTCGGCAGCGCCTATCATAATATTTCCAAGAATGCCAATAACGATTAACAATACGACCATCAAAGAAAGTAAAGCAATTGCCAATCCATTACTAAACAGAGAAGGTGAAGGCGGACCCGCAGCTAAAGCGGGTGAGGAAAACAACAAAAACAGTAAGCTAAAAATGGCGGTAGTATATTTTATTTTGGTGCGCATATAAATAACATTCAAAGTTTAGTTAATCCTGATTATCTAATGGTAAGCGACTGGCTTCGGTAAAATTTTCTTTATTTGATTTGAATAACCAAATAAGAAGGATTACAAAAAACAGAAAAAAAGCAGTGAGTGAAAACAAACCGATGACATCCACACCGCTTACTTTTTCTATATAATTAATAAATTTCATTGAGTTGATTTATTTATTTTCTGTAATGGGTTTTGGTTCATTTTGTATGTCACGGCCCAGCCTTTGCAGGTAGGCAATCACTGCAATCACTTCAGCATCGGGCAACGATTCTATATTTTCTTTTTTCAAACTGGCGGCTATTTCATTTGCCTGTTTCATTAAATCCTGATTGGCAATCTTGTCGTATCCTTTTGGATAAGGTACGCCCAGTTTTTGCATCACCCTGATTTTTGCTGGCGTATTGCTGGTGTCCAGCTTATTATCAAGCAACCAGATATATCGCGGCATTACAGAACCTGGAGATGTAGATGTAGGATCGTACAAGTGAGTATAGTGCCATGAATCGGGTCTTTTGTTTTTATCTGCACCTTCTCTTGCTAAATCAGGTCCCGTACGTTTACTTCCCCACTGGTGCGGAAAATCATAAACAAATTCACCTGCTTTTGAATATTCACCATAACGGGCAACTTCATCTCTAAATGGTCTTATCATTTGAGAATGACAAGTGTAACATCCTTCTCTTACATAAATATCACGCCCCTGCAGTTCCAGTGGTGTATAAGGTTTTACACTTGCAATAGTTGGTATGTTTGATTTGATTAAGAAAGTAGGAAGCATTTGTACAATACCTCCAATGGCAACAACGATAAGAGCCAATACCAACATAGTAACCGGTTTTCTTTCCAGTACACGATGCCATTTTTCTTTTACTGCCGGAATCGCTTTTACCAATGGTGCTGCTTCTGCTTCTTCATTGGCAATAAATTTTCCTTGTTTGATGGTCTTCCACAAGTTGTATATCATAATAAAAGTACCGGTCAGATATAAGGCGCCACCTATACTTCTTGCCCAATACATGGGTTTGATATTGGTTACTGTTTGCATAAAATCAAACTTTAACTGTCCTTCTGGCGTAAATTGTTTCCACATGATACTTTGCTCGAAACCTGCCCAGTACAAAGGCACTGCATAAATGATGATACCAATTGTTCCTAACCAAAAATGATTTGACGCCAGTTTTTTTGAATACAAAGTGGTTCCCCACATCTTGGGAATCATATAATATAAAATAGCAAAAGCGATAAACCCATTCCATCCCAATCCACCTATATGTACATGTGCAATAGTCCAGTCGCTGAAATGTGAAATGGCATTAACGCTTTTTAAACTTAAAAGCGGCCCTTCAAAAGTTGCCATACCATAGCAGGTAAGTGCAACAACCATAAACTTTAATACAGGCTCTTCTCTTACTTTATCCCATGCACCACGAAGTGTAAGTAAACCATTCAACATACCGCCCCAGCTGGGGGCCAACAGCATAACGGAGAATACCACACCCAGCGACTGAGCCCAATCGGGTAATGCAGAATATAAAAGATGGTGAGGACCAGCCCATATATATAAGAAAATTAATGTCCAAAAGTGAATGATAGATAACCTGTACGAATATACTGGCCGGTTGGCCGCTTTGGGTAAAAAGTAATACATCAATCCTAATACGGGTGTAGTTAAAACAAAGGCAACTGCATTATGCCCATACCACCATTGTACCAGTGCATCCTGCACTCCTGCAAACATAGGGTAGCTACCCGTTAATGAATATGGAATTTCAAATGAACGTACGATATGCAATAACGCAACGGTAACCCATGTACCAATGTAAAACCAGATAGCAACATAAATATGCTTTTCTCTTCGTTTCATTATCGTCATCATCATATTGATACCAAATACTACCCAAATAATTGTTATAGCAATATCGATAGGCCAAATTAGTTCCGCATATTCTGCACCGGTTGTTAATCCTAAGGGTAAAGTAATTGCAGCGCCTGCTATAATAGCTTGCCATCCCCAAAAATGTAACCAACTCAGCTTGTCGCTCCACATGCGTGCTTTGCAAAGCCGTTGAAGAGAATAATAAATTCCCGTAAAACATGCATTACCGACAAATGCAAAAATGATTGCATTGGTATGTAAAGGGCGCAATCGACCAAATGTGGTCATTGCCAGATTTAAACTTGCAGCAGGATAATAGATTTGGATAGCAACCCATAAACCTACTATCATACCAATAACTCCAGATATAATAGTGGCATAACCAAAGGCTCTTACAATCCTATTGTCATAATAAAACTTTTCAACTTGCATAAGCAGAACTTTTATTTTGTTTTGGGTGATGATGGTTTATCGTCAAATAAAATGCGGGAACCAGGCGAGTAGTCGTCTTCAAACTGACCAGATTTTACGCTCCATAGAAAGGCGAATAAGAAAAATCCGGCTACGGTGATGCTTACAGCTAGTAAAATGATAATAACACTCATATCAGTTTGTTGGTTTCCCGGTTACTGTCAGGAGCGGTAAAAGTATTTTGACTAGTGTAGGTCAAGTATAAGACCTGTCAATAAAAAACCTGATTTTAATCATGCCTTTTTTACTGACAATAATCTCAACTTTCTTGCTATCAGGCTGCTGCTACCATATGTAAGTAATAATATACTTAAAGAACTGATGGGCATTAAAATAGCAGCAACTAATGGCGACAAATTGCCTTGAACAGCAAAAAACAACCCTACGACATTATAAACAATGGATAGCACAAAACTGGCAACTACAATATTTTTATTGGCTCTGCAAAGCTTAAAAAATTTGGTAAGTCTGGGCAACTGGCCTGCTTCTATAATTGCATCACTCGAAGGAGTAAAATTATTAGCCTGCTCTGTAACTGCAATCCCCACATCGCTTTGTTTTAAAGCACCTGCATCGTTGAGTCCATCGCCTATCATCATTACTTTTTCACCAGATTGCTGTAATTGTTTTATATAATTTAGTTTATCTTCTGGTTTTTGATGAAATAGTATAGTTGTATTTTTCCCCATCAATCTTTGCAGGTTGTGCATTGAGGCCTCATTGTCGCCCGATATTACCGACAACTTGTACTTTGATTTCAATTTTTGAATCAATTCGGGTATTTCATTTCGGTATTGATTGCCAAATGAATAATAACCCTTTACTTCTTCTTCAAATCCAACATATACAACTGTGCTGGTTTGCAAAAAATGCCGATTTCCTGTTACAAACTTCTCTGTGCCTAGCTTTATTAAATCTTCTCCTACAATGCCTTCTATACCTTCCCCTGTATTTTCTTTAAATCCGGTTACTTTCTTGAGATTTACTGGCGAAAGATGCATGGCTAATGCTCTGCTTAAGGGGTGATTAGAGTTAGAAGCAAGTGCTGCAATTTGTTGTTCCTGTTCAGTTGTTAAAGGTTTGCCGTTATAATTGATATTCTGAAAATACGAAGAAGTAAGTGTGCCTGTTTTATCAAAAACGATATGTGTTGTTTCTGCTATCGTCTCTATTACTGCTGCATTTCTTAGATAGAAGCGATTGCGGCCCAATATGCGCAACACATTGCCATTGGTAAAAGTATTGGACAATAATAAAGCACAAGGACAGGCAATAATAAAAACAGCAGTTACGGCAGGCCAGATTTTTGCTGAATTGTGAAATTGCCAATAGAGTGCAGTAATTGTTGCAATGGATAATACGATATAAGTAAAATACCTGCTGAGCAAATGCACAAATGAAACATTTTTGTCTTCACCCTTTTGTTGCATTTCCTCTTTATTCCATAGTTTGGTTAAATAACTCTGGCCTACTTCTTTAATTACTAAAATCTCTACCTGGCCACCTGTTTGCTTGCCGCCTGCATATACCAGTTCGCCCACCTCTTTCAAAACTGGTAATGACTCACCGGTTACAAAACTGTAATCAATAAAAGCTTTTCCTCTTGTAAGAATGCCATCTGCAGGTATCAGTTCTTCGTTATGAATTACCATTGTATCGCCGGGTGTTACATCGGGTAATGCAGTTGGCTTTTCCATACCTTCTTTTAGCAACGATACTGCTATTGGGAAATAGGATGTGTAATCTCTTTCAAATGAAAGTTGACGGTAGGTTTTGTCCTGAAGTATTCGCCCAGCGAGCATTAAAAATACAATCCCCGACATGGAATCAAAATATCCACCACCTGTTCCACTTATTACTTCCCAGGCACTGCGAATAAAAGTAATAATAATAGCAAGCGCTATTGGTGCATCAATGTTTAAAAATTTATGCTTCAGGCTTTTCCAGGAAGATGTATAAAAAGGCAAAGCGGCATATAACAAAACAGGAATTGCAAGTGCAAAATTGATCCATCTAAAAGTGCTCCTCAATGCTGTTTCACTTGTATCTATTCCCAGATATTCGGGAAAACTCAGCATCATAATATTGCCAAAACAAAAACCGGCAACACCTATTTGATATACCATGCTCTTGTCAATGGCAGGTCTTTTACTTTTCAAATCACTCAGACTGATGTAGGGTTCATAACCAATGCTGGTTAATGTCTCCACTACCTGTCGAATGGTTGTTTTTTCAATAAGAAATACCACATCCACTTCTTTTCGTATAAAATTTACTTTACTGCTTACAACACCATTATTGAGCCGGTACAAATTTTCAAGCAGATAGAGACAGGAGCTGCAATGCATTTGAGGCAGATAAAATGTAACATGAACCTGCTTTTCGTTTCGAAAAGAAATTAATTGTAGTTGTGTTTTTTCATCATCTAAAAAAGCGAATTTGTCTTTTCTGATTTTTATCCGCTGACTGATTCCGGGATTCTCGTTTAGATTATAATATTCGCAAAGGTTGCTTTCATTAAGAATTTCATACACCATTTTACAACCCTCGCAGCAAAAGGGCTTATCTTCCACTTTGATGTTATCTGTAAAACAGGGCTCGCCACAGTGGTAGCAAAAAGTTTTGCTGGATGTTTCTTTTAATGAAGGCATAGTATAATATCCTAAATGCTAAAATAAAGGTAAGGTCAAACTGTGCTATTGAGTATATTCAAAAATAAAAATGATTCCTGTCAGTTTCTTTCTAATTGATTCCTGCGATTGCTAAAACATGAAATACCGGCAAACAGCAAAAACATAAGTGCCATAGCAAGCAAAAAACCACTTGCGGCAAATATCTGAAACCAGATTTTTGTGTTGAGCATGATTTGTGCAAATGGAAGATTTTTTAAGTTGCCGCTGATTTTTACAAGGCCACTGGCTATTAGCGAAATCCAAAAAAGTAGCAGAGATATATTTGCAATAATTGAAACGGCCAATATCTTTTTCTTATGTTTCTGAAATTGTAATGGAATTTCAGTTTTGGCTATAAGATAAATTGAAGCAAGTAGTAACATGGTATTGATACCTATTGTAGTGCCCATAGCATGTGCTACTGTTATATGAGTGCCATGAGTATAAAAATTCCAGGCGGGGACAGACATAATAAGAGCCAGCGTAATATTCAGAAAAATCCAGCCATCAGCAAATGATAAAAACCTGTACGATGCAAGTTGAAAATTTTTAACAGCTGCAGAAACTGACTTTCTCCATTTCCAAATGATATGCCCGAAAATAATTAATTCGGTCATGCTGATAATGTATGCAACCATCTTTACCCAGGGTGCTGCAGGTACAATATAGGTATGATGTCCCCAGTTAAACATCAGATTGGTAAGTCCTAGAAAGTAAAAAAAGAAAGCTTCTTTTGATTGCGCAATCTTAGTATCACCACTTATTTTTTCCATTACATACATGGCTGTACCATATACCAGCATATTCCAACTGCCAACCATGGATCCCAGTGCTTTCCATTGTACTGTAATATCTCTTACAATATTGCTGCTGAAATAATCAATGAGCCAGAGATATGATTCGGAAAGTGTAATAAAGAAAAACAAAATACCAGTGGACCAGCTCCATATATATACAGGTGCCTTTCCAAATTTTGGTCTGATGGTGAAAAAGAAATTTATAACTAATGGAAGCCAGGATATTAATATCAGCAAACCGAAAAGGGGAGGGAATTCTAAATATTCTCTACCACCAAAATATCCACTAAAAAAGCAAATAACAATACACACAGAAAGTGTTAACTGCATAAAAAAATGAATGACGACACCTTGCTTCCATACGCAGGGCCTTCCTGCCACTCGTGGTATATAATAATATAAGCCTCCTTGAGCAGCGGTAAATATCCAGGTAATGGCAAGATAGACATGCAGCGGTCTTGTTTTTTGAAATGATAAATCTTCTTTTAAAAATTCGGGATATAAATATTGAAGGCTTCCGGTGATGCCTAATAGTAATCCGAGTAACAAATAACTCATTGACAATATCAATATTGCTTTGGCGGCTTTGTCAGTTGCGTATTGTGTTGTTAGTGCAGTCATTCAATTAATTATTCTTTGGCCTTGTATGTTATTGCCGTTGCATCTACATACTTCAAATAGCTGATGATGTTGTCAATTTCCTTTTCGGTAAAATGAAAATTAGGCATACGGGCGCCGCCTGCTTTTAAAAAAGCCCTCATATAATTTTCTCCTCTGTTTGTGTCGCTGTAGGCGGTGGTCAACTCCGGCCCCAAATAGCCACCCAGTCCATACAACTGGTGGCAGGAAATACAGTTATGTTGCTGAAACAAGGTTTTCCCTTTTTGAATAGAAGTATAGTCCGCAGCATTGACTACTACCTTTTCTTCAGTTCCTTTTGTATAAATGATAATGCTGTAAATGATGTAAGTTATAAACAGCAGTATGAATATAAGTTGCTTTTTCATTTCAAAAACTTATGCCATTGCCTGGCATTTTTTGAAAAGCACCAGGGCTTTTGGAAAAAGAATTTTATTCTCAACTTCTATATGGCGCAATAAATTTTTTTCAAAAGTGTGCAATAATGAGAATGTGTGCTCAAATGAGGTGCAAGCACCTGGTGGAGCAGTGTATTGGTTGGAAAGTTCTTTAATAACCGCCAGCGATTTTTCAATTTGATGATGCTCTTGTTCCATCAGCGTAGTGGGTGCTTCTAAAAAGGTAGCACTAAAAACAACTCTCCCCGATTGCCCTGTATAAAATTTTTCCATTTCTTTTATGCGAGGAAAAATAATGAGTTCTTCTTTTTGAATATGCATTTCAATATCTTCTTTCAAAGTTGTAAACCGGGCGAGCAGCTGACGCAAAACAGGATTTTGATCACCCTGAGTAGCGGCAAGGCTTTGTAAATGTGAAAGCAAAACGGGAAGTGCTTTCTTCAGATATTCATGATTGGTATTTGAAATATCTATTGTTAATGCTGTTAAAGAGTGCGTATTGTTATGATGCAATGAAGCTGCGAATGCATCGCCTGTCGTTTTATCTTCTACAGATGTATTTTTTGAAACTGTCATTTGAGTGGCCATCGTATAAACTGTAATGTATGATACAAAACAAAATAGCAGTATTTGTATAAAATATCACTTGAGGCTCCTCATACATTATACTGACGTCTGTCAGCCATAAATACTATTGTCTTTCACTTAAATGTCTTTGCGTTTAAAACCTCTAACTGCCAGCCATAATGGAACAATAGCCCATAGCAGCATGATGCCTGTAGTAAAGAGAATACCTGTAAAATTTCCAAAGAAATCTTTGTACAAGGCACTGGTAACACCCATCAATGCACTTACATCCATTTTAAGCATTATAAAAACCCGGGCCAGGTCAATTGGATTCAACGCAGTAAGTAATAAAGTTATTTTTTCAAGAGGGTAGTCGCTGAAATTGAAGAGTATCAGCATTACCAATCCATCATAAATCAAAGCAAAATAAAACCAAAGCAGCAAAGCAATACCAATACCTCTTGCCTTGTCTCTTGCTTTTACCGATGCCAGAAAGGCAAGGGATGTAAATACAAGTGTAAGTAAAAAGCCGGTAAGCAGCAGGGCCATTCCGGTTGCATTAAAGCTGAATAGCAATACCGGAATTCCTACGCCAATCAAAAAAGCTCCTGCTAAGGAAAATGCAACACCTGCATATTCGCTTAGAATAATTTTTTGACGGCTCATGGGTTGTGCTAGCATCAACTCAATAAATTCATAAGAATTATAGTAATGAATTGTGCCAAAAACAATACTTACCAGCGGCAATACAATCAAAATAATATTTAATAAGCTGAGAACAGCTTTGCTTTCATTTTCTTCCAGATTGAACAGGCTGAAGGAAACGACAAATAAAAATAACGTATAAGCAATAATAATTTTACTCCTTAAGATGTCGTATAAAACGTATTTAGATAATTTCATCATGGCTTCTTAATTTTTTTCTTCTTTTTGCCCAACTTGAAAAATTGTGTTTACCCAACTGCCATCTGGTATTTCTCCTTTCATGATCTTAGCAATAGCTTTGCCCAGTTTTATTTCACCTGTCTCCTCCTGTAAAGTACCAATGTCTTTAAGGAACATGAGTTTGCCTTCCTGCAAATGCATTACATGAGTAGTAAGATCGTCAAGATCGCTAAGAATATGTGATGTAATCAGAATTAATTTGTGTTTTGCCTTTTCACGAATGATTTTTTCTTTTAAGATTTCTGAAGCCAACGGATCAAGACCTGCGGTGGGTTCATCCAGGATGAGGATTTTTGGATCAAAAAGAAATGCCAATGCCGCACTCACTTTTTGACGTGTGCCGCCACTAAGGGTACGCATGGGCTTATGAAACATTTTCTCCAGTTCAAACTGCGCTATTAATTCATTGTCGGTTAGCTTGCCGTCAATGTTCCGAATGTTTTTCATCATTTCAAATAGCTGCCCAATTTTCATATTATCAGGATAGCGACCAATTTGAGGCATGTATCCAATCTGTTCTCTGTAATTGGGGTTTTCGCTTACGGCATTTCCATTCACGATTATTTTTCCGCTTTCGGGCCGCACCATTCCCAGTATAGATTTTATTAACGTTGTTTTTCCTGAACCATTGGGGCCAATTAATGAAACTACCTGCCCTTTTTCAAATTGAGCGGATATATTATCCAGCACCTGTAGTTTTCTGAATCGTTTTGAAATATTGTCAATTGTAATCATAGCTTAAATGATTTCATTACCGGTTTATTGTCTGCTAAATTTTCGGGAGTAAGGCCTGGAATTGCTTTTTCTGCTTTGTCCAGCATTTGTGTTGTAAAGCTTCTATAGAGCATCAGCATAAAAGGATTTTGCTCCACAATTAATGAATATAAACTTACAGGATGATAAGGTACATCACCCAATCCGTCTTTGTTCAAATCATAACCTTCATATTTATCCCAATAATTATGATCAAACTTGTTTAATACCATTGTGCCATTAGTGCCCACATCAAAACTGTTTCCTAAAAAATTGTTTTCATGAAAATTATTGTCTTCGCAACTGGCTTGTATTTTCAATGCCCAGCCATTGCTTTTAAAAAGGTTTCTTTGAATATCCATTCGGCTGGTGCCCTCCAGATGGATGCCTACTGTATTTTTCTTAAATGTATTGTGTAGTATATGACTGTCGGTAATGTCTTTTAGCAAAATTCCATAGGCAGATGCGCCCCAGTTCTCTTCAAAATGATTTCCTTCCATCCACACACGTTTGGAATACATTACTGCTACACCTGCGCCATTGTTTTTGAAAGTATTGTTTTTGTAATTATCATCATTAGAAAACATAAAATGAAGCCCATAGCGAATATTGGTTTCACTTAAATTATTGCGAATGAGTGAAAAGGTGACAAATTCAAAATAGATGCCATCTCTTTGGCCAAATACTTTATTGTTTTCTATCAACGCTTTGGAGCATTTCCAAAGGTGAATTCCGTTTCCGGTCATTTGTTCGCTTTTGGGAGTACCATTAATGGTGTTGTTGCGAATCGTAATATGAATGCTATTTGAAATATGAATTGCAAAATATGCATCCGTTATTTTACAGTTTTCTACTGTGAGATTTGAAGCATCTACAATTTTAATGGCTGCAAAATCGTTTAATGCCGAATAGCCCGAATTGATAAAATGAATACCACGTACTAGAATGTTATAGCCCGTAAGTGTAAGTATTTCAAATTTTTGCTCACCATCCAGTATTACATTTCCCTCTGCTATTACAGATATTGATTTTGAAATGGTAATACTGCCTTCTTTATATATGCCGGACTTTATCAGCACAGTATCTCCATCGGCAGCATCTTCAATCGCTTTTTTTACAGAACTATTGGTGCTGCCGGGTGCTACTATAATCGTGCGGCCATAACCTATGGTAAATAAAAAAGTAAAAAATATAATAAAGCAAATTCTCATGTTGTTTGTTTCTGTAATGTAAATTCTTCATAGGACTGAGATGAGAAATGGATTATTTTAGTTTGTCATATACCTGCTGCCAGTTTAAAATTTCGCCTTGTTTCCCTTTTAGAAATTTTTCTGCAGCATCTTTGTTTTCAAAAGAGGCGGTATTGCTTCCCATAGGGCTTCTTAGCTCTTGGCTGAATACGAATACCGCCTTCTTTACTTCACTAAAATTGTTTGGTTTTTCAAAAAGTATCGTTAGGTTTTTAGAAATATTTTCTTCTTTTTCGGTGCCATTCTTTAAAAAGGCAACAAGACAGTGCAGGTCGTCAAATTTAAACACCTTACCTTTTTTTGTAATAATTTCTGCACCAAAACGTGTATCAGTAATGCTCATTTTGCAAAAATGACAACTGTCTTTTCCTGCATCAAACGGTTGTGGCTTGGTGCTGCATGATAAAAAGATAAATGAAAGACCCATTAATAAAGCAGGGGCTGCTTTTTTTCTGCTAAAAAATCCGCCGGGTCTTTTATGCTTATACCATTCTGCAAACCATACACAAAATGCAAGTGCACCGGCAGCTATTACTATCCATCCGCCAACATCGGGAAATGAATATGCATCAAAATTTAAAAGTCGTTTATGACCTATAACTGGGGGCTGGTAAGTAAGCCCGGTAACTTGAATAGGAGCATGCGGGTCCAAATTACTTCCATAATCTTTTCCCCAAAGATAAAAATCAACTAAAGCCAATATGCCCCCAATGCAGGTAAGCATCAGGTAGGCGAATAAAAATTTTCTATTCCCGGTAATGGCTACTATCATACCCAAAAGCATAAAGAAACCTACTACATAGGGAAGAAATTTAAATTCGGGGAACATGCCTGCGTGTATGGGCTTCATACCTATGTAGTGGTTAAGGCCATTGATGACATCTATTTGACCTGAGAGACCATTAATCCAGATATTCATGGTAAGACCTTCGGGATATTGTGGTGCAAAAAGGTCGATGCGCCAGGCTGGAAGAAAGAAAACTGCAATCAATGCACCCGATGCAAAGGCTACTAAAATTCTTGAAGTAAAAGATAGTTTTTGTTTCATATTAATGCCTTTTAAAAATGCTTCCGGGACAACACGACCCCGGAAGCTGTGTATGATATAAACCTCAACAAAGAACTCATTTTGTAGCTGGTGGTAACAGCACTCCATCTATTACATGTACTGTTCCATTAGATGCAGGAATGGATGCAACAATTGTAGCTGTTCCATTCAGCATTATTTTACCATCCTTCACACTTACAGTTACATTACCACCGTTTACCATTCCTACATTCATTCCATCAGTAAAATATTCTGCTTTTAAGGAAGATGTAGTAACATGGTATTGTAAAATATCTTGCAGATCAGCTTTATTTTCGTTTTTCATTAATTTATCTACTGTGCCTGCAGGCAGTTTGTCAAAAGCCGCATTGGTAGGGGCAAAAACTGTAAAAGGTCCAGCATTTGATAATGATGATATAAGTTCTGCCTGTTTTATTGCTGCAACCAGTGTGGTATGATCTTTTGAACCTGCAGCAACTTTTACTACATCTTTTTGAGATACATCATCTTTCACATTTTCCTGTCCGCCAGTGGTTACCGCAGTTTCGTTATTTGAATTTGATGCTGAACTGTTATTTTCCTTGTTTTCGTTAGTACAACTTAGGGTAAAGATTGCAAATACAATAACCGCTAAGCCAAAATTTTTTTTCATATCAAAATAGTTTTAGTGTTTGGTTTGAGAGAAAAACAGGCAGCCAGTCTAAGCTGCCTGTTATAAGTTTACTATTTCGTTTTACCTGAATCTTTTGTATCAGGAGTTGATACCGAAGGTTTTGTTTTACCTGTGTGAAACAACAGCGGCACATTGGAGCCTGCAGGACTGATACGAATATATCCTTGCATTTCCTGATGCAGCGCCGAACAGAAGTCCGTACAATAGAATGGGAATATACCTACACGATCAGGTTTCCACATCAGGGTTTGTGTTTCGCCAGGCATTACAAGTAATTCACCATTGTTAGCGCCTTTGACGGCAAAGCCATGAGGAACATCCCAATCTTGCTCCAGATTTGTAACGTGGAAATAAACCACATCGCCCAATTTTACTCCTTCAATATTATCGGGAGTAAGGTGAGAGCGGATGGCAGTCATATATACATGCACTTCATTTCCTTTTCTTTCAACTTTAGTTTTTCCTTCACCCATTGCTACATAAGGATTCTTGTTTTCCTCAATCTTGAAGATTTTAACAGAATTCTTCATTACTAATTCAGCAGGAATTGCTTCAGCATAGTGCGGCTCGCCAATGGTAGGGAAGTCAAGTACTAATTTCATTTTATCTCCACTGATATCGTACATCTGGGCACTTTGAGAAAGCTCAGGGCCAGTAGGCAAGAAACGGTCTTTAGTAATTTTGTTATATGCAATTACATATTTTCCGTGTGGCTTCTTTGTAGGTCCGCCAGGTACTGACAAGTGACCTACTGAATAATAAGTAGGAACTCTGTCCAATACTTTCAAACTTTTTACATTCCATTTTACAATTTCAGATGAAACAAACATTGAAGTATAAGCATTTCCATTAGCATCAAATTCGGTATGTAAGGGTCCTAATCCGGGTTTTGCTACTTCGCCATGTAAAACTGCATCATATTTTAATACAGGAATACCATCGTATTCACCATCAAAAGTTTTTGAAGCAATCGCATTTTGAATTTTAGTAAATGAAAATACAGGGATGGTAGCTGCAAGCTTCCCGCTACCTACAATGTATTCACCTGTAGGGTCAGTATCGCAACCGTGTGGCGATTTGGGGCAGGGCATAAAATAGATCATATCAGGACAATCTTTAGGATCCAATACCAATACTTCATTCTCTATTGTAGAAGTTGCGCTGTGTGTGGACTCGTCATATTTATTATGCGCATACTTTACTTGCTTTTTTACACCCTTTCCGGCTTTAGCATATTCTTCAGCTTTTTTCCAGTTTACCGCCATGATGAAGTCTTTGTCTTTTTGTGAAGCATTTACTTCAAGCAGTGTATTTGCTTTTTCAGAGTTATAGCAACTAAAGAAAAACCAACCGGCTGATTTTCCTTTTCCGGCTCTTGCCAAATCAAAATTTACACCCGGAGTCAGAATCTGAAATGCAATATTCATCTCTCCAGTAGTTTTATCTACGCCTATAAAACTTACTGTACCTTTAAAATTGTCTTTATATGTATCAATAGGAACATCCACTTTATCACCTAGAGGTATGCTAAAACGTGTACCCGCTACCACATATTCAGAGTTTTCAGTAATAAATGGTGAAGAGTGATTACCTGCACTGTTGGGTATTTCAATAATCTCGGCAGTGCGGAAAGTTTTTAAATCAATACGGGCAATACGTGGTGTATTGTTCGCATTTCCAAACACCCAACGGCCATCGTGTTCGCTATTTGTAACTGATAGTGCAATGTGGTGCAGGTCATCCCAGGGAACAAAACCATTTGAAGTGTTCAACATGGGTTTTGTTTCTTCACTGTAGCCCCAACCTTTTTCGGGGTCAACAGAGAAAACAGGAATAACTCTTAGCAATCTTCCAGAAGGAATACCATAAACAGGCATTTGACCACTAAAGCCCCCTGAAACGAAATTGTAAAATTCGTCATATTTACCAGGGGCAACATAAGCCTTTGAGGCATCGCCACCGGCTGCTGAGCTGGTTCCTTTTGGTTTACAACTTTGCATAAGCAACAGGCCTGCAAAGGCGAAACTGAGCATGAATAATGAGGTTTTGAGAGGATGTTTCATATTAATTTGTGTTTTGCAGTTTATAATGAGCACTTGTGTACTTGGTTTTGTTGAAAATTATTTTTCACCGTCATTACTTCTCATAAATTCAATAAGCTGACGGGCTTGGTCTTTTGTAATATTTTGATTGGGCATTCTTACCATACATTGTTCCAGTAGTTTTTGTGCTTCCGGATCGGTCTCCAACATCATATCCACATTTGTAATCATATTCACAATCCAAAGTGGTTTTCTTCTTTTAGTTACATCTTTCCATCCGGGACCTACAAGTTTTTCTTCATTTAATTTATGACATGACTGGCACTTAAGATCATAGATGCCTTTTCCGGCATCCACCATTCCTTTGTCCAATGGATTGGAAAGGGTGATGTCACCTTCTTTTTGTTCTACGCCATGTACTTCAGGTTTGTCTTTTGTGAGTTCAGCTACATCAATTGGTTTAGGTTCTTTTTTCACACCTTCCTGACAAGAGAAGAATAAGGTGCTGCTAACGAGCAATACAATTGCAAATTTTTTGTGTTTCATTGTTGAAGTTTTGAGGTTTTTTAAAAAAGCAAGATAATCACATTTTTAAATGAAGTACCGAATTCTTATTCGGATACAAAAGTATTTTGCTCCTTATCTTCCAGTTATGACAGTACTCAAAAAATCGGATGATATTTATCAGACAGCCACCTGCTTTCGACTATATTTTTCAAACAAGAGTTACCTAATTTTTTGGCGTCATTCCTATAAGCTTTATTAGGTGAAAATTTATGAGCGGATTTGGAAAAAATATGCAGTAATCAGTGCCCGAACTGATTAATATCAGTAAGTTGAAAATAGGTTTTAGGTTTATTTGCCGGGGGAAATTTATGATTTTTAATAAGAAAAAATTGGACAGAAATCTTACAATTTCTGAAATTGTAAACGACGATTATCGTTCGGCAGATGTTTTCAAAAAGCATGGCATTGAATACTGCTGTGGTGGCAACCGATCTCTTTCTGAAGCATGCAATATAAAAGGGATAGACGAAAAGCTTATCATTCATGAACTGGAGGTTGCAATGGAAGACACAAATACATCCAATACGGTTAATTTTTCAGTTTGGGATACCGACTTTTTGATTGATTATATTGTAATGGTTCATCATCAATATCTGAGAAATGCATTACCTCGGGTCAAAGAATATGTTGAGGATTTTGTTGCCAGTCATCAAAAAAATTTTTCCTATCTGCCGGAGTTAAAAGAAATCATTGATCAACTTACCAAAACTTTTATACCCCACATGCTTCAGGAAGAAGATGTTATTTTCCCATATATCCGTCAACTACACCATGCCTTTAGCAGCAAAGAGCCTTATGTGCGCCTTTTGGTACGTACGATGAGAAAACCGGTTGATGTAATTATGGAAAGTGAACATCATTCAACCTCTCTGATACTTCAACGGCTTAAAGAGTTGACCGGCGATTATACTCCACCTCTCAATGCATGTACCAGTCACAAAGTAACTTTTGCAAAACTAAAAGAAGTGGCTAACGATCTTTCACGTCATGTGCATCTGGAAATGGATATTCTTTTTCCCAGAGCAATTGCGATGGAAAAAGAATTGATGAATGAAACTGGTTAATCTGATTATTGAGTTGTAACGTTTTTTATTATCTTGACGTCTGTTTCAATCATCAATTCTCTATATGCTGAATACTGCCAGTCATCTTGTTTTACTTTTTGAAAATGCTACTGAAGGCATCATTCTTACAGATGGAGCAGGTAATATTGTTATTATGAATCCTGCTGCTCAAAGAATGTTTGGATATTTGGAAAATGAATTGACAGGAAAATCAATAGAAACCCTAATTCCGGAAAAATTCAGGCAAGGGCATGTTTCCCAAAGAGCAGGTTTCAGTAAGAAACCATCAAACCGCGCAATGGGGCAAAACAGGAATTTATTTGGAAGAAAAAAAGATGGAAGCGAATTGCCAATTGAAGTGAGCCTTAGCCATTATAAACAGGAAGATGAATTATATGTTATTGCCTTTATTGTCGACATTACCAAAAGAAAAGAAATAGAGGCCAATATGGAAAGGCAGCAAAAAGAACTGGAAAAGGTAAGTAGCGAGATAAGAAAGTTGAATGCTGACCTGGAAGCAAAAGTTGAAGAGCGAACAATTATTCTTAAAGAGGCGTTGCAACAATTAGAGCAATCGCAGTTAGAGCTGAGTGATGCTTTGGAAAAAGAAAAACAGCTGGGGGAAATTAAAAGCCGCTTTTTGTCTATGGCTTCACATGAATTTAGAACGCCTTTGAGTACCGTACTGTCCTCTGCATCTTTATTATCAAAGTACAAAAAAGAAGAAGAGCAGGAAAAAAGGGAACGACATATAGATAAAATAAAAAACTCGGTTAAGCACTTAAACGATTTGCTGGAAGACTTTCTAAGCCTTGGAAAATTGGACGAAGGAAAAGTAACTACCAGTTGTGTGGAAGTAAATGTCAAAGATTTGATATCAGAAACAGTTGATGAAATGAATGGGCTTACAAAAGAAAATCAGCAAATTGTATATCAGCATCATGGAGCCGAACTTGCTGTAACCGATAACAAACTGCTTAAAAATGTGCTGATCAATCTGATGACCAATGCAATAAAATTTTCGGCAGCCGATACAACAATAGATGTTTACAGTTTTTGTAACGCTGAGAATATAAAAGTTTCTATTACAGACCGGGGTATTGGAATATCAAAAGACGACCAGCCTCATTTATTATCCAGCTTCTTTAGAGGTGCCAATGCTACAAATATTCAAGGCACCGGGCTGGGCCTGCATATAGTACAACGATATCTTTCATTATTGGGTGGTGAAGTTCAGTTTGAAAGTGAGCTAAATAAAGGCACAACCGTTACCTTTACAATTCCAGTAAACCAACAAGCATGAAATCTGTTTTAGTAATTGATGATAATCCGGATATCAGAGAAAATACGGCAGAAATTCTGGATTTAAGCGGGTATAAAACTTTTACAGCCGAAAATGGAAAAAAAGGAGTTGAAATAGCGCTTCGGGAAAATCCTGATGTGATTATTTGCGATATTATGATGCCCGAACTGGATGGCTATGGGGTACTTCATTTATTGCGCAAAAATGAAATCACCGAACAGACACCCTTTATTTTTCTAACAGCAAAAACTGAAAGGAGCGATTTTCGAAAGGGAATGGAAATGGGGGCAGATGATTATATTACTAAGCCATTTGAAGATATTGAGCTATTAAATGCAGTTGAAATCAGGCTAAAACGATCTGCAGTTCTGGAAAATAAGTATCCCTCTTCCTCAAGCGGCATTAGTCAATTTTTAAAAGATGTAAAAGATGCAGGACTTGTAAGCCAAATGGCGGATCAATATGAAGTACTTACATTAAATAAAAAGCAGCCACTATACCAAGAAGGTAAGCGTCCTCGTTTTTTATATTATCTAGCAAGAGGGAAAGTAAAATGTTTCAAAGTACATGAAGATGGCAAAGAATATATTACCGATCTTTTTAGTGAAGGCGATTTTTTAGGATACTCAGCATTAATAGAAGATAAAAACTATGATGATAGTGCTGTTGTACTGGAGGAAGCGGAAATTATGCAAATTCCACGTGAAGATTTTATGCAACTAGTGTTTAGTGATATTTCTGTAGCTGCAAAGTTTATTCGACTGGTAACACACAACGTTAAAGAAAAAGAAGAAAGACTAATGAGTCTTGCTTACAGTTCGCTTAGAAAGCGGGTTGCTAAAGCATTGGTAGATATACATGGAAAATTTAGCATTGGCGGAGAAAGTAAGCCTATTGAAATATCTCGTGAAGATATTGCACACTATGTAGGTACAGCTACTGAATCGTTAATACGAACACTTAGCGATTTCAAATCAGAAAAACTGATTGAAATAAAGGAAGGCAAAATAAATATTGGCAATATTGAAAAGTTGAAAAATCTGCTTTATTAATATACCACTACTTCAATCTGCTCTGTAGTATTGAATTCCTGTTTCAGACATTTAGGTATGTGAATCTCCAGCTCCCCATTTCTGAATAAGGCAGCAGTAAGCATCGTATCAGCATCAGCAGGAAGCAAAAAGACCTGTTCCCAGCTATTTAAGAAAATGGGTCTTTTTACAGTAGTTCCAGCTATGTGAATAGGTCTGATACCAGAAATCTTCAGTTGGTTTTCACAAAAAGAAACTGTAAAGTCTTTTCTATCGAGCCCGGGCATATCTACATATACTACATATTCATTTTTTTCAGTTTCAATTCTTGCTTCAGGCAATATTGTTTCTTGTGGTTTTGTCTTGGCAGCATTTTGTTGTTGCAGTTTGCCAGGTATTTGATACAAACTCTTTTTCATACAGCCTCCTTTTTTAAAGTGTAAAAAATGAATTTAACTAAAGGTAACTTTTAAAGGCTTGAAAAGAACTGATTTCAATTGGTGTAATGTCTGACAATTGTCAAATGTGCAGGAAATCGTCTAAATCTCTTCTTTCTTTCTTGGTTGGCCTGCCAATCTTGCTCTGTCTTTTGCCAGTATGAAAACTGGCTGCTTGAAACTGAAGCCTTTGTAATTCTTCTGAAGGTGTAATATCGATATAATAATTTAATGATAATTCAAAGTTCACCCTACGATGAAGCAACTCCGTTACTTTGATACGCCATCTCTTTGCTTCTGTTTTTATTTCATATTCATCGCCTACTGCTACCTGTTTCGAGGCTTTTATTGAAGCACCATGCTGCTTTACCTTACCCGAATCACAGGCGAGGGCAGATTGAGATCTCGTTTTGAAAAGTCTGATACACCAGAGAAATTTATCGATGCGGATTTTTTCTTTATTGCTATTCATATTCCGGCTATAAAAGTTAATTTTTAAAATTACTTTATAAAGGGAAGTTTAAAAATTTCAAAAAAATAATTCTTGAACAAATGAAATATGATTTTGTTGAAGGCTTTTATACTCTATAAAATTCTAATTCGCATTCCTTGCATTACTTTTTCAAACACTCATACGGTTCTCTTGATTAATTTTTAATTAACTCCTTTAAATTTTAATTATAAAATAATGTAAGTTCTGAATATTATTCAGCTTTCTTGTTTACGTGATACTTTTCTCATTCTTTTTGGACCATACCATAACCAGAAGCCTGTAATTGTAAAGATTAGCAGTGCAATTCCCATTATGGATGTGTAAATAAGTTTTAAATAACCACCTTTTACACCAAACCAAGAATCCAGAACAGAGCCATCATGAATATTTTCAATAAAATCAGATATTCTCTTTTCTATATGAAGCAGTTGTCCTGTGACTCCATCAAGTTGAACGCCCCAAAAATGCTCTTTAAAAATAAACTTAACCATTCCTTTATCTTTCCGGACATCTATTCTGTCAAGTTTTAGTGATAGATTTTTGTCAACGGAATCCTGTAGATAGTTGCAGGCTTTTTTGTGTAAACTGTCTAGTGTGAGCCAGTCTTTGAGTTCTGAAGATGTTCCTTTGTGCGATTTTGCTAAAATTAACCCACCACTGTGTTTTTTCCATCCTAATAATAATCCAGAAATGGCAATGATGAAGAAAAAGACGAATAGAAGTGCTCCAGTTATTCTATGTATTTTCCTAAAAGATCTTAGTACACTAGCTTGCTTTTGTCTTTTATTTATTTCGCTCATTAGTAAAGTATTTGATTGGCTGTTCTTGTTTGATGATTTGCAAATATCATTTTTAATTTGAATCTGAGCAAAGTACAATTAATTTACTCGATTTTCAGCATGATGTTGTGGAGGAGATCATGGAGGATGTGTAATGGAGCTTTTAAATAATTATTATAAATTGTACTATGATTGAAATAAAAAATGACTGTGTTTTTTGAATAAAAAAAGAGGCTTAGCCAGCCCCTTTTATATCGGTTTTATTATTTGATATCGTTATTGCAATTCTGAAAAATATTTATGAAAATAAGGAATCGTTTCAATGCCTTTGTAGTAATTCTCAATATTATATTTTTCGTTCGGGCTATGCAGATTGTCGTTATCTAATCCAAAGCCCATAAAAATTATTTTAATACCCAGTTCTTTTTCTAAAATGGAACAAATGGGAATACTACCTCCGCCACGTACTGGAATTGGTTGTTTGCCAAAAGTAGTTTTAACCGCCTTTTCTGCAGCTAAATATCCCTTACTGTCAATGGGTGTCATGTATGGTTCACCACCATGATGTTCCCAGGCTTTTACAGTTACTCCTTTTGGAGCTATTGATTTGAAATAGGCAAGTAACTTCTTGGTTATTTTTTTTGAAGATTGATTGGGAACCAATCTTGCCGAAATTTTTGCATTTGCCTTTGAAGGTAATACGGTTTTTGCACCTTCGCCAGTATAGCCACCCCAAATACCATTTACTTCAATAGTAGGCCGAATACCTGTTCTTTCATAAGTTGAATATCCTTTTTCACCCCAAAGATCTTTTACACCAATTTCTTTTTTATAAGCCGCTTCGCTGTAAGGTGCTTTGTTGATTAAATCCCTTTCTTTCTTTCCGGCTTTTACTACATCATCATAAAATCCAGGAATGGTAATATGATTATTTTTATCATGACAACTTGCAATCATCTGTGCAAGAATAGTGATGGGATTGGCAACCGCACCACCATAAGTACCGCTATGCAAATCTCTTTTTGCTCCCGTTATTTCAACTTCAATATAACTTAATCCACGAACGCCAGTATCCAATGAAGGATTTTTCATACTCAACATAGAACTGTCGCTTATTAATATAACATCGGCTTTTAAAAGTTGCTTATTTGCTGCTACAAATTTTCCCAAATTAGGAGAGCCGACTTCTTCTTCACCTTCAATTAAAAACTTAATATTAGTACTCATGGAATTTGTCTGTGTCAATATTTCTAAAGCTTTGACGTGCATATAGAACTGACCCTTATCATCAGCACTGCCACGGGCAAACACCATTCCGTCTTTTATTACAGGATCAAATGGTCCGCTATGCCACAACTCCAATGGCTCAGGTGGTTGTACATCGTAGTGGCCATACACCAGCACAGTGGGTTTTTTTGGGTCAATTATTTTTTCACCATAAACAGCAGGATGCCCATCAGTAGCCATCACTTCGGCTTTATCACAACCTGCAGCTAGCAGGCTTTTCTTTACTGCATCTGCGCAGCGTAGCATATCTTCCTTGTGTTCGCTTTTTGCGCTTACAGATGGAATACGCAGAAGGTCGATCATTTCATTTAAAAAACGTTCTTTATTTTTTTCCTGATAATCTTTCCAAGTAGCTGACATAAAATTGATTTTTAGGATAACGAAGATAAGCAGGTTGTGAATATTTATGTAAAAACAGCCTGAAGTAAACTTTTTATTTGTTCAAATTTTTGTGAAAGGGCATCCCTGTCTTAAATTTTCAAAAATAATTTCCCTATGTTGCGGCGAATGGCATAATTTGTATCTGCAAAACCTAAATTTCTTTTATGAAGCGAACCTTTTTCTTGATCATTCTGGCAATGGCCAATCTGGCTGCATTGGCCGATGCGGGTTTTTCCATTAGGCGTCGTACTGCTGCCGCTGAAATCACTTTTAAAGGACTCAACAATGTACCCAATCATAAATTGCTTTTAGTGCAATATTCCTATCAATCCGGTGATACGTTGTTGAAATCGCCTTTTATCAGCTATAGAGATACTTTAACGGATGGCAGATCATTTGTGATTCAAAACGGCGGAAGAAGATGGGATGAATCTGACAGATACCTTCATTTTGTTTTGGCAAAAAATGACTCAACCGGGACCGTTACAGATTCATTTACCATTTATATGAAGAAATGGAATTATAAAATGGTTGTAACGGGAGAAAAAAATGGTAAGCTGCAATACACACTAAAAAAATCTAAAGCATATTTTAATTACAATCTGATTGGCGATGACAATAATGAGGGTAATAATAAAACGATAAGATTTATTTTTATTGCTTGCTCACTTTTGGGTTTTGTATTTTTATTACTGCTTTTTCTGAAGCGGAAAAAATCAACAATTACTTCATAAGCTCCCTACATGTCTTTAATCAGTACTCTTATAGGTTTTATTATTATCAAGCTCCTATTGCAGCTTCCTTTTTATTATAAAAGCTGGAGACAATCTGCGCTGTTGGCATTGCTCACCAGCCTTTTTGTAGCGCCATTACTTACCTTGCTTTATCACGAAACAGAGGTAGATTTTTTTTCTGTTTATGTTGCGATCATTGTTTTTGACGCTATTGCTTTATATTTTTTATTGCAGCCAAACATTTGGAAAGCGGCTTTCGCAGCATTTTTGGCAAATACCATTTCTATTGTTTTTTTCTTTATAGGAAACGGATAGAAAATTTTTAAAACAAAATATATGTTACAGTTGTTACTAGATCTTTCTCCTGAACCCACTCTGGCAGAAAAAGCAAAATCCAATATTTGGTTAATTGTAATCGCTATAGTGGCTTTGGTTGGTATAGCCGGTTTTTTTATCTGGAAGAATAGAAAGAATAAAAAGAAATCCCAATGAGCCCCTGGTGGTTTTTTGGACTGACCTTGCTGTTGGAAATTCCGGTTATCTATTTGTTTTTTCAGCGACAATGGAAAGCAGTACTTATCCCATTTTTTCTTTTGAATTTGTTTACATGGCCGCTGTTGCATTACTTGTTGCTTACTACCCAATATTCATTGCCATTAATGGAGTTAGGTGTTGCTTTAGTAGAAATGACTGGCTACAAATTTTTGATGAACAGCAGCTGGAAAAAGTCATTTCTTGCATCATTTGTTGCAAATGCATTGAGTTATGGCACAGGAATTTTAATAAATAATTTTCTATGACAATTAATGCGGAAACAAAAAGCCTGCAACCTCTCTATTGGGGTTTGCTGCACGGGGTTAATGATATGCTGGCCGGTTTCTTGTTGGCCACTTATACTTTATCACAAGATTATAAAAGCAGTTTTTTGTACATCAGCCTTTATGCAATATTAGCTTTTGGCGGGCAGGTGCCGGTTGGTTTTTGGCTTGATAAAAGAAAGGACATCCGAATGTTTGCCCATATTTCAATTTTAATTTTGCCCGTTGTAGTTTTTTCATTTTTTATATCTACTGAGGCAGCCATTATCGTTTCTGGTTTAGCATCAGCATTCGTTCATGTTACAGGAGGTACAATTTGTTTTCAAGTGCATCAAAATAAAGCAGGCCCTTTAGGTTTGTTTACGGCTCCGGGTGTACTCGGGCTTACATTGGGTGGTATTTCTGGTGGCACAGGATATTTGCTTCCTGCCGGATTGTTAATAGGCATCTTGATTTTAGGTTATGTAATTTTAAAAAACTTTTTACCACAATATCAAGCCCCTGAAAAAAAACAAAGTGAATTGGATAGTCATGACCTGGCCATGCTTTTGATTTTGTTATTTATGTGCTTCAGGTCTTTTTTGTTTGATGTAGTGAATTACATAGCAGAGAACTATGAAAATGGCATCTTGTATCTGGGCGTAAGCGCTTTTCTTGGGAAAATAATTGGTGGGTTTGTAGCTGATAAAATAGGCGCAAAGAAATTTATTTATATCACATTAATAACCGCATTGATATTGTTTCAGTTTGGGAAAGAAAATATTTATATGCTTTGTGCCGGTATCGCTTTTTTACAAAGCTCTGTACCAGTTACTTTATTGTTGATGGGGCAAAGCTTGCCACTGTATCCGGCCAGTGCCACCTCATTTAGTCTCGGTTTATCAATCGTATTGGCGGGACTGCCTTTGTTTTTAGTTACTGATAAAAGAAAAATATTTGAAGTGTTTCAGGTCAACTGGCTGACAGGATTGGTGTTTGTAAGTTTATCGATAATGGCAATTTATATCTTTACGAGAATGCCTTTAAGTAAATCCTTACGCAAAGAATAAATCATTGACAGAAACTTTGAGTACAATTTTTTTGATTGAATGAAAATTAAACCAGCAACTTAGCAATAATTTTCATTCAATTTTTCCGCAAACCCTTGATACCAGTCAACAGCTTCCTGATATTTTTTATTCTTAATCATTCCTACGGCTGGTTTTATCATTTGTTGGTAGAGGTAATCATAGATTTCTGTTCTGTTTTCACAATTAGATATTGCAGCTACTATTGAGGGGCCTAGTATTTGGTATTCGGTTAATAGTTCACGGCCTTGTTCAGTATTATACATATAGTTTTCTCTAAGAAATCGTAGTGTAGTCAGTTCATCACAGTCGTCAGCCAGACCTCTTTCTGTTACACAGGCAGTTGTTATAAAACAGCCCATGTCATCATCATCATTAACATCTCTGTAAGGCATGTCTATTAAAGTTTTTCCTTTGTTGTTGAGTAATTTTGCCGATTCAACCAACACTATTTTAAACACCGGGTTTACTGGTATTTCTTTTGGCCAGGCCAATTCACCCGAATCTTTTTTCCTATTTTTTGTTTTGACAATATAAACAGTATCATCTTGTGGATCTTTTGTTACTGATGATATTGTAAATGAATAAACTAATAAATCTGTAGAAACAACTTGATTAGCTTCTTTATAGTAAAAACAATAAAATTTTAATATCTTATCAGTTTCACTGGCTTTTGAAAAATTGACTAAAGCTGAATGATAGATTTCTATACTGTAATCATACCGATTTGCTAAGACAGAATTAGACTTAAGTGTATATTCGCTTAATGTGTTTTGATGAAGTAATTTTTTGGCAAGGGGTAACCCAGCCACCGCCATTGAAAGGGTTCCGGATTTTTTAATAAATTTTCTTCTGTCCATAATGATGAGTTGCTTTAAAATATAAAATTAGTTAACAAGCTAAAGATTTTTCTTCAGTAAATTTAAGGAATTAGAAGATTGGATAACAATGGGGTTGCATCAACTTTATTTTAAACTGTACATTTTTTTTAAAAGTATCAAAGCCTGGTCTCAGACTGTTTGTCGTTAATATCTAAAGAGGTATTTACTGCCTTTTTTACTACTCCTTTCCCATACCTGTCTTTAATTTCATCAACAGCCTTATAAAGGTTTAGTTTTTCCACATTATTTTCAAACAAACTAATTTGAGTGGAAATTGGAATCAACTGACTGAAGCGAACACCAATTAAGCGTACCAGTCTTCCATTTTGCCAGGTCTTTTTAAACAAATCTTTTGCTTTAGCAATTAACACATCATCAAGGGCTGAATAATCCACGGTTTCCTGCCTGGTGGTAGTCTCAAAATCGCTATACCTGATTTTAATAGTAACACATCCCGCCATTTTTTCATCTTCACGAAGTGCATATGCAGTCTTTTCAGTTAGGCGCACCAGTTCTCTATTAATGAAATCCAGATCGGCTGAATCTATGTCAAATGTATTCTCATGACTTATGCTTTTTTGTTCCCAATCGGTTGTTATTTCGGCACTACCACGGCCATGGGCTTTGTGCCAAAGTGATTCACCCCATTTGCCAGCAATTTTTTTTAGAACTTCAATTGGTGTTTTTGCCAAATCTTCAATGGTGTAAATGCCAAAACTCTTTAGGTGTTGCTCAGTCTGGCTGCCTACACCATTTATTTTTTCAATTCCCAAAGGCCATAAAAAAGCAGTTTCTTTTCCATGTGTTATTTCCAGAAACCCGTTTGGCTTTGCTTCGTTGGTGGCCATCTTGCTGATGAATCTGGCTGATGAAAGCCCACAGGAAATAGGCAAGCCGGTTTCTTCTATTATTTGACTGCGAAGAGAGGCGGTGTATTTGCTTACACCAAAGAATTTGTCCATTCCGGTAAGGTCAATATAAAATTCATCTATACTTGCTTTTTCAAACAACGGAACTTTTGATGCAATGATATCAGTAACCCAACGGGAAAATTTACTGTATTGGTCGCGGCTTGCATTGGTTACAATCAGTTGTGGACAAAGCTGCAAAGCTTTTTTCATTGGCATTGCAGAATGTATTCCAAACTTTCTTGCTTCGTAGCTGCAGGCAGCTACAACGCCACGTTCATAACCTCCAACAACAACAGGCTTCCCTTTTAAGGATGGATTGTTTTTTATTTCAACCGAAACAAAAAATGAATCCAAATCAAAATGTGCTATATAGGGAATGGGTGATGCCACAGTAGATTTTATTCTCAAAGATAGATATCCAAAAGTCCTTCAGGCAGCTGCACATGAACCTGCCTTTTCTTATGATCAATTTTTTTTAAAGTATCCTCATGCAATGGTATCAACGCTTCCTGATTGTTAATTTCAATGCGGCAAAGAAGTTGTTGTGGTTGTTCAATCAATTCTAAAATCTCTCCCAATTGTTGTTGTTGATCAATAATCGTATATCCTAATAAACCAGAAGGAGCAGACTTGGAACCATATTTTTTAAAATCCTGCTCCAAAAACCAAACCTTTTTTTGATTGAGTTTCATTGCAGCTTCACGAGTATCAACACTCTCTAATTTTAGCAAAATTTCTGTTTCTGATTTTATTTGCGCCGATTCAATAAACCAGGGAAGAAAGGAGTCCTTCTTTTCTTCAATAAAAAGAGCTTGCAATCCTTTTAAACTTGTTTTTTTGCCCAGGTCATGCTGTAACAGCAATTCTCCTTTCAAACCGTGAACGGCTACAAATTTTCCGATATTAAAATATGATGACACCTTGCACTCTTTGTTTTATGATAAAAGTAGAAACAATTATTGGTTTGGGTGGGAATTGAATTTTCAAAAAAAATCCCCGGCAATAAGCAGGGGATTAAGTTTTTTCAGGAATGGAAAGTTTTTATGCTTCACCACCGCCATCAGACTTTGTTTCAGGTCTGCGGCCAGGCATTGTCCTTCTGGCTCTTTTTTGACGGTAAGCGTCTTCCTGGCGTTTTTTCACATGAATGTCATGCTCAGCACTCCATTTTGTGAATTTTTCCATTGCAGTAGCATCATCAAACAATCCCAGCTTCACACCACGAAGCAGATGTTTCAGATACAATACACCTTTGAAGCTAAGTATACGGCGAACAGTGTCGGTAGGAGTAGCTCCTTTGTTCAACCAATCCAAAGCTTTCTGACGATCAAGCTGAATAGTAGCAGGAGCAGTCAGTGGATTGTAAGTACCTAATTTTTGGATGAATTTACCATCGCGGGGACTACGAGAGTCAGCAACTACGATGAAGTAGAAGGGTCTATTTTTAGACCCGTGTCTTTGTAGACGGATTTTGGCTGCCATTTTAAATAGAAATTTAAAGGCGTTAAACAATAATTGTTAAGTCCGGTTGAAACCGGAGGGCAAAGATAATGAGTAAATGGCAAAAAGGCAAACAATTAAAGTCAAGAAAAGGAGGGATTGAGATAAAGTGAAAAGAGATTTTATTAGTGAAAACAGCTTGGAAAACAGTTTTCTTTTTTTTTATCGCTTCATTCCGGGCATCATTTTTCCAAATGCACCCATTTTGTTCATATTCTTCATCATTCCTCGCATTTGTTCAAATTGCTTCATAAAATTGTTCACCTCCTGAATGTCTTTGCCGCTTCCTTTTGCGATGCGCTTTTTGCGGTTACCATCTATCAGGTCGGGGTCGGCTCTTTCTGCAGGGGTCATGGAGTTTATCATTGCTTCAATTCCTTTGAATGAATCATCATTGATATCCATGTCTTTTACTTTGCTGTCTACGCCGGGTATCATACTCAGCATATCCTTCATATTCCCCATTTTTTTTATGGCTTCTAGTTGCGCTTTAAAGTCGGCAAAATCAAATTTGTTTTTCCTGATTTTTGCTTCCAGTTTTTTGGCTTGCTCTTCATCAAAGCTTGCTTGAGCCTTTTCAACTAAAGAAGTAATATCGCCCATACCCAGAATACGCTGTGCCATTCTTTCTGGATAAAAAATATCCAGTGTATCCATTTTTTCGCCGCTGCTGGTAAATTTGATAGGTTTATTTACGGTGTATTTAATTGAAATGGCAGCACCACCTCTTGTATCACCATCCAGCTTGGTTAAAACTACTCCTGAGAAATCCAGTCGGTCATTAAAAGCTTTTGCTGTATTAACTGCATCTTGCCCAGTCATTGAATCTACTACAAAAAGAATCTCTTGCGGGTTTACGGCGTCCTTAATGTTAGTCACTTCATTCATCATCACTTCATCAACGGCCAATCGGCCTGCTGTATCTATGATGATGACATTTTTATTTTTGCTTCTGGCTTCTTTTACTGCATTTTGCGCAATGCTCACCGCATCTTTACTTTCAGCTTCGATATGAACATCCACGCCTATTTGCTCACCCAAAACTCTTAACTGCTCCATTGCTGCTGGTCGGTAAATATCGGCAGCTACCAACATAGGAGAAAGCCCTTTTTTTGTTTTTAGATAGTTGGCAAGTTTGCCGCTAAATGTTGTTTTACCAGAACCTTGTAAACCTGCAATCAGAATAATAGCCGGGTTTCCTTTTGCATTAAAGGTTGCTTCAGCTCCACCCATTAATTCAGCCAGTTCGTCTTTTACGATTTTAGTCATTAACTGACCGGGAGAAATGGAGTTTATAACTTTTTCTCCAATGGCCTTGTCCTTTACACGATCAGTAAAATCTTTGGCAATTTTATAATTCACATCCGCATCTACCAAAGCACGACGAATTTCTTTAATGGTAGCAGCAATATTGAGTTCCGTAATACGAGCCTGACCTTTCAGGTTCTTAAAGGCTGATTCTAATTTTTCCTGTAATGAATTGAACATAACTCACAAATATTTTCACTGTTGACAACAAAAAAGTGAACCATTCAAGTTCACTTTAAAAAGAGATGCAAAGATAATGTGAGAAGGTAAAATTATATGCAGTTGATTTGATTTAATTTATGCCTGTAAATAGGTTCTTAAAAGCTGACATCTGTTGGATGATTTCAGTTTGGTAATGGCTTTGTCTTTAATCTGTCTTACTCTTTCACGGGTAAGACTGAAGCGTTCACCAATATCTTCCAGGCTTAAAGGATGGTCGACTCCTATTCCAAAGAAATAACAAATCACTTCTTTTTGTCTTTCTGTAAGAGTTTTCAGGCTGCGGTCAATTTCAATTTTAAGAGAGTCGTTATGTACTAGTTCGCCATCTGTTCTATCTGCATTTGGATTTTCCATTACATCAATCAATGTATTTTCTTCGCCTTCAGAAAGCGGAGAATCCATACTTACGTGGCGGGCATTGATTCCTAGAGTAGCGGTAACCTCTTCAATATCCATTTGTAGTGCTTCGGCAAGTTCTTCTGCTGAAGGCTCTCTTTCAAATTGCTGTTCTAATTGAGAAAAAGCTTTTTGAATTCGATTGGTCATGCCTACTTTATTGAGAGGCAATCTTACAATTCTTGCCTGCTCTGCCAGTGCCTGTAAAATGCTTTGGCGTATCCACCATACACCATAAGAAATGAACTTGAAACCACGGGTTTCATCAAATCTTTGTGCTGCTTTTATCAATCCCAGATTTCCTTCATTAATTAAATCGGGCAGAGATAGCCCCTGGTTTTGGTACTGTTTGGCAACGGAAACCACAAAACGGAGGTTGGCTTTGGTAAGCCGGTCCAATGCTTTCTGGTCACCCTGCTTTATCAGCGTGGCAAGCCTTACTTCTTCTTCGGCGGAGATTAGCTCTACCTTTCCAATTTCCTGAAGATATTTTTCTAAGCTTTGAGATTCTCGATTGGTTATCGATTTCGAAATCTTGAGTTGACGCATACCCATAGGTTGGTTGATTAAATGGTGTTATTAATAGGGTTTAAGAAATTTAAAAGTCACTTAATGACTCTAAAAATACTCACCTGCTTGTTTTCCTTATTTCAGAAAGGATTGAATTTCAAGGCAATTTAGGCTTATCTCAGTTATATGCCAAAAATATTTTTGCAAGTCTTTAACGAATTGAAACTGAGATTATCAAATCCAGATCGGGTTATGATTGGTTTATATAAAAAATATACCCAAAAATAGTTTGCCACTGTCATTATTTCTCTATTATTGCACATATTGAATTGATTAGGAGCAAAAAAATGAGTAAGCAATTATATACCCTGGAATTTCCCGTTAGGTGTTCACCTAACATTTTGTATGAATTTTTGGCCACACCGGCAGGTTTGGGTGAGTGGTTTGCAGATAATGTGGATGAGATGGATGGCGTCTTTTATTTTAACTGGAGTGGAACTGTTGAAAAAGCAGAACTACAAGAAAGGGAAGAAGATAAATATGTTCGATTCCGCTGGTTGACCTCGCCAAAAGATGAATTCTTTGAATTTAGAATCGATAAATCAGAAATTACCAATCAGACGATTTTAGTAGTTAAAGACTTTGCCGATAAAAAAGATATTAAAGATCAAAGTATGCTTTGGGATTATCAGGTAAAAGAACTTTTTCACCGGTTGGGTAACTAGTCCTCCTGTTTTATTTTACTATTTGAATTAGATATTGAAAATGTTTCAGTAGTTGTTGCTCCGCATCATCCCATTCATTCAAAGGGATAGCCGCAGCTATTTTTACAAAACTATTTTGCGTTATATTTTGCTTGTATTCCTTCAAATTGGCTTGATGTATTGATTTGTAATTGGAAGGATCAAAATGATGTATCCATGGATCTGCATTGATGCATATAAAATAATTTTCATTTGAAAAATATTCAAAGTGATGAATTAAGTTATCTATAGCCGCTTTGTGGTAGCGACCAGCAAGATGCAATGTGGTGCTGAAAAAATTTCCCCACCAAAACATGGTTCGAATAGCTAAAACATCTTCTTTGCCAAATACTCTTGGATAATCAAGCAACTGCCAGGGTAATCCCAGATAATTTTCTCCTCTGGCAATTTTGGGAGCCACTTGTAATACTTCAGGGTTTAGAAATTTACGGGAAAGCGTTTGTTGTTTTGAAGCAAGCTGTCCCAATAGTTGATTCACTTTTGTACTAATTCTATTCTTTGTTAAAATAATATTTGAATTACTAATCAGTTCTGCCTCCTCTATCGAAAGCCTTATTTTTGTCTGGTTCATATTTAAAGATAAGTGTTCAAAAAATTAGATAAACTCATTGTTAAGGCTTTTGTAGGGCCTTTTATTGCCACGTTCTTTATTACCCTTTTTGTTCTGGTACTACAGTTCTTCTGGCTTTATATTGATGATTTTGTTGGTAAAGGACTGAGCACTGATATTATTTTTCGTTTTATTTTATATCAAAGTGCCGTACTGGTTCCACTGGCACTTCCGCTTGCCGTGCTGCTTTCTTCATTAATGACATTTGGAAATTTGGGGGAAAGCTTTGAACTGGTTGCTATCAAATCTGCTGGTATTTCGCTCTTACGTTTCATGCGGCCTTTATTTATAGTGTGTTTATTTATAAGCGGAATAGCATTCTTGTTTTCCAATAATATCATTCCGGTTGCCAATTTAAAATCAAGAACATTATTGTCGGATATCGTGTATGCCAAACCCGCATTTGATTTAAAAGAAGGTGTTTTCTATGATAAGATTAATGGCTTCGCAATTAAAATTGGTAAAAAAGAAGCCGACAGTATTATTCAAGATGTAATCGTTTATGAGCAAGGAAATCCACTACAGGATAATTTTATTATTGCCGATAGTGGTGTAATGCGTGTTACGGGAAATAAAAGATTTTTAGAATTTAATTTAAAAAACGGATGGCGGTATCAAGAACGAGGTGCTGGTTATGGTTCAGAAGGCGGAACAGAATTTGTGCGCATTGGTTTTACAGATTATAAAAAGCAATTTGATCTTAGCTCTTTTAAAATTAACTGGACAAATGATAGTGTTAACAAGAACAACGAAAAGATGTACAGCATGCGTCAATTGAGCAGGGCAATAGATTCATTGCAAATAGAAAATGACAGTATTAAATTGCGTGCTGCAAAAGATAATTTTATGTCGTTTCAATTCCCGGCGCTCATAGATTCATCCTGGAAAGAGAAGCAGGTTGCTAAAATAAAGGTTACAAAATTTAGTGAACTATTACCCGATTCGGCTCGCTATGCCATCATAGACAGAATTAAGGAAAATGCTATGAACATAAAAGGTAGCTTTGAAACGATGGCAACAGTGGATAAAGACAGAAGTAAAATTTTACGAAAGCATAAAATTGAATGGCACCGAAAAATTACATTGTCAATTGCCTGTTTGGTTCTTTTTCTTATTGGTGCCCCATTGGGCTCCATTATTAGAAAAGGAGGCCTGGGTACTCCACTTATATTTGCTATTGCCTTTTTTATGGTCTTTTATTTTTCAAGCACTACTGGCGAAAAATTTGCAAAAGAAAATTCAATGTCTCCCTTTTCTGGTATGTGGATGGCTACAATGGTATTGGTGCCAATTGGAATTTTCCTTACTTACAAAGCCATGCACGACTCGCAATTGTTTAATAAAGAATGGTATCACCGTTTAGGTAGATTCTTTAAGAAGAAGCGATAATTTATTTCATTATCATTTTTGGCTCATTAAGATTTCTGTATTTTCGAAATGCCAAAACTCTTCTATATGAAAAAATTTATTTTGTTGCTTTTTTTAGCAGCAATCTTTAGTTGTAATAATTCAACTGATAAAAAACATGCTGCTGGGCAGAAGAATCCTGATACTGTTGCTACAACTGAAACAGCAGAACAGACATTGAAGAAGATTGAATCTGTAAGGGGAAGTAAGTCTGATATTCCAGAAAATCTGAAATTGAAAGGGACGGTGCAGGAAGTATGGAAATGGAACGATATGCTAGGAGAGAATTTGCTGATTACAACTTTAGTGTCACCTTACCGTGATAATAAAGTAAACGAATTTGGCGAAACGGGAAACACTTCAACATTATTTGCCTTTCTATATGCAAAAAAAGGGGAAGAACCATTTAAACAGATATGGATGCTTACTGATGGTGTTACCTCTTGCCCATTCGATATTACCTGTACATTTATTAATAATGCAATAAAAATAACTGATCTGGATAATGATGGAACTGCCGAAATAACTGTACAATACAAGCTGGCGTGCAGAAGCGATGTTTCACCCTCCAATATGAAATTAATAATACATGAGGGTGCAGATAAATTTGCTCTTCGTGGCCTTATGTGGTACGGCATGCCAGATGAAAATTTTGAAATTAAAGAGGATAACGCCAATCTGGAAACATTGCCCGGATATAAAAAGGGAAGTGACGATTATTTAAAAGAAATGGGCAGATATGAATCTGAAAATGAATTTACCAACGCACCAGTTGCCTTTCTCCATCATGCCCGCAAACAATGGGTACAGTTTGTAAAAGAAGTAAATGAATAAATTTTGAATAAAGCAATTCAAAACTTAAAAGTACAAAAATGGGTGGCAGCTATTTCTCTGTTGCTGCTCATTGTTAAGTTTATAGCATATTTTATTACACATTCTGTAGCGATCCTTACCGATGCTTTAGAGAGTATTGCAAATGTAGCTGCAGGTTTAATTGGACTTTTCAGTTTATATGTGGCTTCTAAACCCCGAGACTTTGATCATCCTTATGGACATGGTAAAGCGGAGTTTCTCTCTGCCGCTGTAGAAGGGACTTTGATTGTATGCGCCGGGGCCATTATCATGTATAAAGCCATTAAGAATTTAGTATTTCCAATTCCCATTCACAGACTTGATTTTGGTATTTGGCTGATAGCAGTTACCGCCATTGTAAATTTTGTTTTGAGTTATTATTGTTTGCGTATTGGGAAAAAAAACCATTCATTGGCATTAGTAGCCAGTGGCAAACATTTGCAAAGCGATACCTGGTCCACACTGGGAATTATTGTAGGATTAGTGTTGCTGCATTTTACAGGTTATAAATGGATTGATAGTGTGGTTGCTATCTTGTTCGGCTTGCTTATAATCTATACTGGTTATAAAATTTTGCGACACTCTATTGCAGGAATAATGGATGAAGCTGATATTAAGCTGCTTTCACGCCTGGTGGACTTGTTGAATAATAACCGGAGCGAAAACTGGGTTGATTTGCACAATCTAAGGGTTATCAAATATGGCAGCGTCCTGCATATTGATTGTCATCTTACGGTACCCTGGTTTCTCAATGTAAATGAAGCACATAAGGAAGTGGATGCGTTGGCTGCATTAGTAAGAAAAGAATTTGGTGAAGCAGTAGAATTATTTGTTCATACTGATGGATGTCTGCCTTTTTCATGCAGAATATGTAACAAAGCAAATTGTCCTGAAAGAAAGTTTAATTTTGAAAAACGAATTGAATGGACATTGGAAAATATTTCTGAAAATAAAAAACATGAACTGATTTAATATGACAAAAATAATTTCAACCTGGATACAGCGGCATGAGTTTGATGCAATTCATGAAGGCTACAAAATAAAAATGGATGGCGACAATGAAAACGGGCATGGCCCCAAAGCCTTATTGCTATCTGCACTGGCCGGTTGCTCAGGTATTGATGTGGTTGATATACTTACCAAAATGAGAGTTGATTTCTCTGATTTCTCTATTGAAGTGGAAACCAGCCAGACCGAAGAGCAACCAAAAGTATTTAAGGATATACATGTGCATTATAAGCTGAAGTCAGATGCTGCAAATGAAGATAAAGTGAGAAAAGCAATTAACCTTTCACTGGAGAAATATTGTGGTGTTGCCGCGATGCTTAAAAAAAATTCAGCTATTCATTATTCATTAACGTTGAACTAGATATTTATGCTTTCAAAAAGATCTCAATATGCATTTAAGGCGTTAACTTATTTAGTCGAAAAGTATAAAGCCGGGCCGGTCTTGATTTCTGAAATTGCAAGGAAAAAGAAAATTCCGCTTAAGTTTTTGGAAAATATTCTGCTCCAGCTTAAAAAGGAAGGATATCTTGATAGTAAAAAAGGGAAGGGCGGAGGCTATTTTTTAATCCAAAATCCTTCTAAAATTAAAGTAGCCCCAATTATCAGAATAGTAAATGGGCCAATTTCTATGTTACCCTGCGTTAGCCTTTATTTTTATAAAAGGTGTAAAGATTGTGACGGACAAAACTGTGGTCTAAAAGAAATAATGACGGAAGTGCGGGATGCTTCTCTTAAAATACTTGAACACAGGACTTTGAAGGATTTAATATTATAATCTCCATTTTCAATAATTTGATAAATTTAAGTCTATTGGTTTGGTAGGGTAAATTCGCTGCCTTATTTTAGCACCTGATTCATACTGCTTAATTATAAGCCAATTCTTGCTGATTTAGTTTTCTGTTGAAACCAAAATTGCCGTTTTTTAAAAGGCATTTTTTTATAACTATTAGTCTATTGATTTAGTAGGGTATTAATTTTATGACAAAAGAAGATTTAAAATATCAAATAGCCGGCCTTTCAATATCTGATTTATTGTTGAAAGCTGCTTCAATATTTCCCGGAGAGGTTGCTTTCTCTTCATCAATGGGGCAGGAGGATCAGGTAATTACAGATGTAATTTATAAAAACAATATTCCCATCAGAATATTTACAATAGATACAGGCAGATTATTTAGCGAAACTTATGAGTTGATCGAAAAAACCAATGCTCGTTACCGGCAACATATTGAAATCTTTTTTCCTGAATCGGAAGGTGTTGAAAAATATGTAAAAGCCAATGGCGTCAACGGGTTTTACGAAACGGTTGAAAAACGAAAAGCCTGTTGTTATATCAGAAAAGTAAAACCACTACAAAGAGCTTTGAAAGATGTTAGAATTTGGATTACAGGCTTGCGAAGTGCACAATCAGAAAACAGGAAAGAGATGGAATCGGTAGAGGAGGATTTTTCATTTAATTTATTTAAACTCAATCCCCTTATTCATTGGTCGTATCAGGAAGTGTTGGATTACCTAAATGAACATATTGTGCCCTACAACCCATTACACAATAAAGGATTTATCAGTATTGGATGTCAACCCTGCACAAGAGCAATTGAGCCACATGAAGATCCGCGGGCAGGTCGTTGGTGGTGGGAAGATTCTCATAAAGAATGTGGATTGCACAGCAACCCAAATAAATAGCGAATTATGAATAACTATCAAATTGATTACTTAGAGCAATTGGAAGCTGAAAGTATTCACATCATGCGTGAAGTAGCAGGACAGTTTGAAAGACCTGCACTTTTATTTAGTGGAGGCAAGGATTCTATTACAATGGTTCATCTGGCAATGAAGGCATTTGCACCCGCAAAAATTCCCTTTCCGTTATTGCATATTGATACAGGACACAATTTTCCAGAAGCACTTTCTTTTCGTGATGCATTGTCTCAAAAGATTCAGGCCACACTGGTGGTACGAAAAGTAGAAGACACCATCCGGCAAAGAAATTTAAACGAGCCTCGGGGAAAATTTCCGAGTCGCAACTGGTTGCAGACTTACACACTACTCGACACCATCGAAGAGTTTCAGTTTGACTGTTGCATCGGAGGTGCCCGCCGCGATGAAGAAAAAGCAAGAGCTAAGGAGAGAATTTTTTCAGTGAGGGATGAGTTTGGACAATGGGAACCTAAGCTACAAAGACCCGAACTCTGGAATATCTATAATGGAAAAATTCATAAGGGAGAAAATGTAAGAGTATTCCCTATAAGCAACTGGACTGAGTTAGACATTTGGAACTACATCCGAAAAGAAAAAATTGAACTGCCTTCTATCTATTTTGCCCACGAAAGAGAAGTGATAAATAATGAAGGTCAGTTAGTGGCAGTCAGCCATTTTATTCAACCTGCTGAAACTGATACTGTAGTTATCAAAAAAGTGAGATACCGTACTGTTGGCGATATGACCTGTACAGCAGCAGTAGAATCCAGCGCTTCATCAATTGACGAAGTTATCAATGAAATCATTGCTACCCGTATTAGCGAAAGGGGAGAAACAAGAATAGATGACCGGGTAACTGAAGCAGCAATGGAAGACAGAAAGAAGAATGGATATTTTTAATACAATCAAGTTTTATTTATGGACCTTTTACGTTTTATTACCGCTGGAAGTGTTGATGATGGAAAAAGCACACTGATTGGGCGTCTGTTATTTGACAGTAAGAATATATTGGTTGATCAGCTTGAAGCACTGGAACGATCTACTAAGAATAAAGAAAATGGTGATGTGGATCTGGCACTGCTCACCGATGGGCTTCGTGCCGAAAGAGAACAAGGTATTACCATTGATGTGGCCTATCGTTATTTTACAACGCCAAATAGAAAATTCATTATTGCCGATGCTCCCGGTCATGTGCAATATACCCGGAACATGATAACAGGTGCATCCAATGCCAATCTTATCATCATATTAATTGATGCCAGACAAGGTGTGGCAGAGCAAACAAGACGTCATTCCATCATTGCATCGCTATTAAAAATTCCACAAGTGGTGGTTGCCATAAATAAAATGGATTTGGTAAATTATGATAAAACAATATTCGAAAAAATTTGCTCAGATTATAATCAGGTTGCCAAACAACTTGGATTAAACAATGTAAGTTATATCCCCATCAGCGCATTAAAAGGAGATAATATTGTGGATCTATCGCCTCAAACTAACTGGTATCAGGGAAAATCATTGCTACAGCACCTGGAAGAAGTGGAAATCAGTTCGGATATCAATCTTAAAGATGCAAGATTTCAGGTGCAGTTGGTTATTCGTCCACAAACTGAAGTATTACATGATTATCGCGGCTATGCTGGAAAAGTAATTAGTGGAGTTTATCGGGTTGGAGATAAAATAACCATTTTACCATCACGAGAGCAATCTACCATCAGGAAGATTGAAACCGGAGGACAGGAAGTAGTAAAAGTTTTTGCACCTCAACCGGCTGTTATTCATTTGGCGGATGATATTGACATTAGTCGGGGTGATATGATAGTACTTACCCAAAATCTACCCAGCGTTGCTACTGAAGCTAATGTATTGCTTTGCTGGATGGATGAAAAACCATTACAACAAGGGAATAAATATTTACTGCAACATCAAAGTAAAAGAGTTCGGGCCATTGTAAAACAGGTGGACTATAAATTAGATGTTATTACGCTGGCACATCAACCGGTAAATGAAGCAGTAAAGCTGAATGAAGTTGTGGCTGCATCGATCAAAACAGCTTCACCAATTGTTTTTGATGCGTATGAGAATTTAAGACAAAACGGAAGTGCTATTTTAATTGATGAAACCAGTAATAGTACTGTGGCTGCTGTCTTATTTAGATAAATTTTTATGAAGCATCCTCAAAAGCAGATAGCTGCATATACTGAACAAATTACTCAGGTTTGTAAAGATGAAAGCATCATTAGTGATACTTCGTTGCTAAAGGATGTATTTGTTGATGATATTATTATTGAGGGAATTGGTAAAGAAAATATAAAAGATGAAAAGCGCTGGCGAATAGCTGGTGCCATCATAATGTTACTCTTGATTGTTTCAACCATACTTGTTTTTGTTTTCGACTATTCAGGTATTTTTTCTATTGCCGAATTGATAGATTCCGTACAATCTAAAATTGACCGATCGTTTTATTGGTTTATTGCAGTTGGTTTTTTTGCTCAGATGATTGATGGTGTAGTGGGAATGGGATATGGCGTTACCTGTACAAGTCTGCTCATGAGTATGGGTGTGCCACCTGCAGCGATCAGCAGCAGTGTACATACGGCAGAAATTTTTAGCAGTGCAGCCAACGGATATAGCCATTATAGATTTGGCAATGTCAATAAAAAATTATTTAAAGCATTATGGGTGCCCGGAGTGATAGGCGCAGTTGCAGGTGCTATTGTTTTAGTTTGGCTGGGTGATGAATATGCAGTTGTTGTAAAACCGGTGTTGGCAGTTTATTGTCTTGTATTAGGAATTCGCATTTTATACCAGGCGTATAAAAAAAGGAAGGGCACTCGAAAAGTAAAGAAAGCAGGATGGCTTGCCGGTGCCGGTGGTTTTCTTGACAGTTTTGGTGGTGGTGGCTGGGGCCCGTTGGTTACCAGCACACTCATAGCTAAAGGAAGAAGCCCCCAATACGTAATTGGAAGCGTAAGCCTCAGCGAGTTTTTTGTAACCGCTGCCAGCGCTTTTACTTTTTTTGCATTAATAGGTATTGCACACTGGCAAGTAATTGTCGGGTTATTAATTGGCAGCGTAGTTGCTGCACCTTTGGGCGCCCAACTTTCGGGAAAGTTGCCTTTGCGGCTAATGTTGATTTGTGTGGGAATAATGGTAATTGTGTGGAGCGGCCGTATTTTATTTACTGCTTTTTATTAATTTTTCTTCCATCTTGAAAGTTGTTGCAGTGTTGCACGCATGTCTTTTGGTAAAGAAGCTTCCAGTTCCATTTGCTTTCCATCAATATCAGTAAATGACAACTGAAATGAATGCAAAGCCAATCTGCCTAAAATAGGACGCTCCTGTTCTTCATTTTTAGAAAGATTGAATTTTTTCTTAAGCGAAGAAACTAAAACTGGTTTTCCATCTCCGTATATTGGATCACAAATAATAGGATGACCAATATCTTTGAGATGTACTCGTATCTGGTGTGTGCGCCCTGTGTGAATTTGAAATTGTAATAAAGAATAAATACCAAAATCTTCAAGCACTTTATAATCGGTTATTGCTTCTTTTCCCTTTCTGTGCACCATCATTGTTCCATTTTGGGCCGGATGTTCTGCTATAGGTGTGTTGATAGTCCCGTTGTTTTCGCTTAGCGAGCCCATTACCAAACCACAGTAAATTTTCTTTGTCTTTCTTTCCTCAAATTGTCGGGTCAGGTGTTTGTGTGCTATTTCATTTTTGGCAAATAAAATAAGCCCGCTGGTATCTTTATCTATACGATGTACAATAAATATGTTGCCATATTTCTCTTTCAAAAGTGATTTTAATGAAACTTCTTTTCCTTCACGATCAGGTATGGAAAGCAAGCCAGAAGGTTTATTAATGGCTACCCAGTTTGCTGTTTCTTCTAAAATGTAATCTTTCAGTTTAATATGCTGCATGGCGGTTTTAGCGCTTTCCTTTTCCAAAATATTTTAAGTCTCTTATTTCTTTTTCAGTCAGAAAACGACATTTACCCCTGTCAACATTTTTTTTGGTAAGACCGGCAAATGTTACACGGTCCAGGTTTTTTACTTCATAACCAAGATGTTCAAATATGCGTCGAACAATTCGGTTTCGGCCGCTGTGTAGCTCTATACCTATTTGTGTTTTGTCTTTTATATCGGAATAAGCAAGTAAGTCCACATTTGCTTTACCGTCTTCAAGGTCAAGACCTTTTAAAATAGCATCAAAATCTTTTTTATCAAGCGGTTTGTTTAGCGTAGCATGATAAATTTTTTTTATTTCGTTGCTGGGGTGCGTTAGTTTTTGTGCCAGTTCACCATCGTTTGTAAACAATAGCACACCAGATGTGTTGCGGTCGAGCCTGCCTACGGGGTAAATTCTTTCACTGGTCATTTTCCTTAAAAGATCTAATACGGTTTTTCTTCCTTGCGGATCATCGGTTGTCGTAATGTAATCTTTAGGCTTGTTCAACAGGATATAAACTAAATTTTTTTGAAGAAATATTTTTTTACCATTTACGATTATTTCATCTGCTGTTGAAACTTTAAGCCCTGGTTCCGAAACTAATTTTCCATTTACTTTCACCAGGCCTTTCTTTACCATCTCGGCAGCATCTCTTCGGGCAGCTACTCCTGCATGTGCAATAAATTTATTCAGCGGCATCTGCAAAGTGGTAACGGGTCTTGCTGTGGTTCCGGTGCTTTTGCTTCTTGTGTTTTGATTTTTGGAAGAATCAAACTGCGTTTTTCCGGAATAGTTTTTTTGCTCCTGTGCGTTATTGTTCCTTCTTTGATTTGAGGGGGTTTCATTATCATTAAAACGAGTACTGATTTCGTTTTGACGGTTTCCAAATGCCGATTTTCTACCACGTTTTTCGTCAAAAAAATCTTCCCTTTCTTTTTTCCATTTTCTTTTTTCTTGTTTAAACTGCTCTTTTTTTGCAGCATTGCTCTTTTTGGGTGCAAACTGGGCAAACTGTTTTGGTAAGCCTGATTTTTGGGGGGAGGTTTTTTTACTTTTCATGTTTGTTTGCTGTTTTACAACAGGAATAGAAGTTCAAAGATAGGTATAAAAAAAGCCCCGACCTTTTTTTAGAAAAGATCGAGGCGTACTTAGGGGTTTAATATCGGTTATATTGTAGCTGGCTGCACCTGCTTTTTGTCTTTCATTTTTTCGGGGTGGTGTTTTTTACCTTCTTGCAATTTTTTCAATTGATCTTCTGTCAATATAGATTTTGTATTTTCTTTCTGCGCTTTCATCAGGTTTTTCATCTCTTCTTTTTTCTGGTCTTCACTCAGCGATTTATTTTCATTAATAGTTTTCATTTTTGCTGCTGTTTCGCTGCGGTTTTTTTCCATTTTTACAGTCTGCTCATCGGTTAATCCCAAACGAAGTTTCATTTTCTCGGCACGGGCTTTATTATCAATTTCACGCATTTTCTTGTGATCGTTTTTTTGTTTTTCCAATTGCGCTTTTTGCTCAGTTGTAAGTATGCCATCCATTTTCGCCTTATTGTCTTTATGCAGATTTTCCATCTGGCTTCTGTATTCTTTTACGGTGATGCCATCATTCTTCTGTAATGTTTGCAATTGCTTTTGATAGCTCTCTCTTTGCGATTTAAATAGTTCTTTTTGTGAATCGGTCAGGTTTAGAGATTTCAAATCCATTTTATGTTGTCGTTTTCCCATTTCCTGTTTTTGATGTGGTTTGAAACCTTCTCCACGGCGATCGGGGATGGTTTGTGCATTGATAACTGAAACGGTAATGCATCCTACAGCAAGTGTCAGCAATATTTTTTTCATGATTTTCATTTTTGGGGCTTATAAAAAATAAATTACAGCTTACAGACCTGCAATGCAGAATTAAGTTTAAAAAGAAATAAGAATAGTTTCGTAAAATGAAGTTAATGGCTTTCTTTATTGGCCAATTGCCCACAAGCCGCATCAATATCCTTACCGCGGCTGCGTCTCAAACGGGCATTTACCCTGTTTTTTTCAAGATGGCGCATAAAAGCTTCGGTTTTTTCTTCTGATGGTTTTTCGAACCGGGCAAAATCAATAGGGTTGTATTCTATGATATTAATCAGGTCGGCGGGTACCTGTCTGTATATTTTGGTTAGTTCATCTGCATCTTCAATTGAATCATTAAAGTTTTTAAAAAGAATGTATTCAAATGTGATTTCATTTTTAGTTTGTTTGTAGAAATAGTTCAACGCATCAACCAATGACTTTATATTATTGGTGTCATTAATTGGCATTATTTCGTGTCGTTTTAGATCATTGGCAGCGTGAAGCGATAATGCTAGTTTGAATTTTACCTGATCATCGCCGAGTTGTCTTATTTGCTTTGACACTCCGGCAGTAGAAACCGTTATTCTTCTTGCACTCATGGCCAGTCCATCAGGTGCCGTTATTCGTTCTATTGCTTTCAATACATTTTTATAATTCAGCAATGGTTCGCCCATGCCCATAAAAACAATATTGGTGAGTTTGTGATTATAGATACGTTCGCTTTGTTGATTAATGAGTACCACTTCATCATATATCTCATCAAAGTTCAGGTTGCGTTTTCTGTCTATATAACCTGTAGCACAAAACTTACAGCTAAGTGAGCAGCCAATTTGCGATGATACACAGGCTGTAAATCTTTTTTCGGTGGGAATCAATACGCCTTCAACCAGATGGCCATCAAAGGTTTTGAAGCCGGTTTTTACAGTCCCATCGGCGGAGTATTGTGTGCTGTTGACCGTTAAAGCCGGAAATGAAAATACTTCGCCCAGTTTTTGTCTTAGTTCTTTGCTCAAGTTGGTCATATCGGCAAAACTCATGGCATGTTTTTGCCAAAGCCATTCCCATACCTGTTTGACCCTGAACTTTTTTTCGCCCAGTTCTTCAAAGTATTGTTCAATTTCGGAAAGCGATAGTGTTCTTATATTTCTTATCTGGGCATTTTTCATTGTGCAAAGTTAAGAAGCTGCTATTGGCTTGGGTTGATTATTTTTGATCATATATTTTTATATGCAAGAAGTATTTGTCATAGATGCAGTACGAACGCCCATTGGAAAATATGGTGGCGCTTTAGCAACCATTCGCCCCGATGATCTTTTGGCTCATGTTATCAAAGCATTGATTCAAAGAAACCCCAGTGCAGATGTAAATGCAATTGAAGATGTAATAGCAGGAGCTGCTAATCAGGCAGGAGAAGATAATCGCAATGTGGCAAGAATGGCTGCATTGCTAGCCGGACTTCCTGTTACAGTAGGTGGGGTAACGGTCAACCGCCTTTGCGCTTCGGGTTTGCAAAGTATAATGGATGCCACCCGTGCTATACAATGTGGCGATGGCGGTTTGATGATTGCCGGCGGAACTGAAAGTATGACCCGGGCACCTTATGTAATTGGAAAAGCGGTCGATAGCTTCAACCGCAGTCAGGAAATGTATGACTCCACAATGGGCTGGCGTTTTATCAATAAGCAATTAACAGCACTACATCATCCATATAGTATGGGAGAAACAGCGGAGAATGTGGCAAGACAATGGAAAATATCAAGAGAAGAGCAGGATGCGTTTGCACTCAGTTCTCAGCAAAAATATTTCGCTGCCAAAGCTGCAGGTAAATGGAAAGATGAAATAGTACCCATAGAAATAAAATCCAAAACTCAGACTAGTACAGTTGTTGAAGATGAACATCCACGGGAAACTTCTTTGGAAAAATTGGCTTCTTTAAAACCTGCATTTATCAAAGACGGAACGGTAACAGCAGGCAATGCTTCTGGCATCAATGATGGCGCAGCAGCTTTATTGCTGGCAAGTGGCGATGTTGTACAAAAATTTTCACTCAGGCCAATGGCAAAAATTGTTTCAATGGCGATTGCAGGAGTTGATCCCTCCATTATGGGCATAGGCCCCGTACCTGCTACACAGAAAGCACTGCAAAGAGCGGGAATCTCTGTCGCCGATTTGGATTTGATTGAACTAAATGAAGCGTTTGCTTCGCAGAGTATTGCCTGCACCAGAGACCTTGGACTTGATGTAAGCAAGGTAAATGTAAATGGTGGCGCTATTGCTCTGGGTCATCCACTGGGTTGTAGCGGTGCTCGAATTGCTACAACACTTTTACATGAAATGAAGAAAAGAAGATCACATTATGGATTGGCCACCATGTGTGTGGGAGTGGGGCAAGGGGCGGCGATAATATTTAAGAATGTATAAGCCTTTTAATGCTTTTAAAAATTATAACTGATTCATTCCAAATCGGTACAGTATTTTTTTTACCATTCTGAAATTTGCTACGATAGTAAGCACCGTAAGTAGTACAGCCAAAATGAATACAGAGATGTGCAGCATAGTCGAAAGCTCCGGCCGGTCATACATTACATATTTGTGAAAAAGAAACTGAAATAATTGGGTAAGCACCAATGCTATTAACACAATATAGATATAAACCGGAATAAACTGCCCCGACATTTTTTTGCTTAACCAGCCCGGTGCATATCCCAGTGTGAGTAACAATTGCAGATTGTCTTTGCTACGTGCAATCATCAGTTGCAGATAAAAGGAAAACAACATCAATGCCAGTACAACTACCATCAACCCAAAAATGCCAAGGCCGGTTACCACTCCTTGCATAATCTGCTTGGCACGGCCAAATAGGGTTTTGTCTTTATTGATGCGATAATGCTTGCTGTCAATGTATTTTAAAAAGGATGCATTGTTGGCGTCTTTTGTTTTAATAAATAAGCGAGAAACATCCGTAGCTACTGCGCCACCAAATTTTTTATTGGCCCAATCCAAAAAAGTTTTGGGAACCAAAAAAGAATTTAAACGATCACTTTGCGCCACAATATTTCCTTTAAATTCAACAGGTATTTGATTCCTGTCGTAACAAATAATGGTGAAAACAACAGTAGAAATAGTTGCATCAGATAATTGTGGCAAGCCATAGCCAGGCGCAAAGGCTGTGTTGTACAACTCAATAAAATCGGAAGATATAATCATGGGCACAGTAGCATCGCCCTCACTCCAGAGAAAGCTATCAGGCAGTGTATCGATAAAATCATTGTCGATGGCTTCAATAAAAAAATCGGTTTGAAAGTCAAACAAACTGCCGGCGCTCAGTTGTACACGAAAATTATTGGCAACTAATGGTGCTACGGCATCTGCAAAAGGCTGTTTTCGTATGTCTGCAATTTCGCCTGACGAAAACATATTGAGTTTTTTCTGCCCCATTGTTTCATTGGTTACCGACTTGCGTATGGCGATGTAATCATATCCGTTTTTGCGTATTGAATTTTTTTTGGTGAGTTGTTGCAGGTTGAAGTACATCTGAACACAGCAAAACAAAAGCAACACACCTGTTGCCAGACCAGCAAATGAAAGTATGCGGCTACTGTGGCTGCCTGCCTTGAGCAATAATGGTTTTATTATATGAAATGAATTACTCATTTATAATTTCAATAAGCGGGTTTGTGGGTAAGGATTAAAACGCTCCAAATCGGCAAACAACACACAAGCGTTTCTTAAAGCGGCTTCTTCGAGTATCAACTCCATTGCTTTTACTGCATTGTCGTTGTCGAGATGGCTGAATGGTTCATCCAATAATAAAAAATCAAAAGGCTGTAACAGCGATCTGATGATGGCTATGCGTTGCTGCTCGCCATAGCTGCATTGGCCACACTGGGATTCTAGTTTTGAACTTATGCCCAGCCGCTCCGTCATTTCTTTTATTTTATTCTCTTGTTGAAATGGTTGCAGGTGATGCTTAATCAAAAGATTTTTTTCTACGGTTTGATCGGTAAACAAACGCAAATCCTGAAATACAATACTTATTTTTTTAGCTCTTATGGATGCTAATTGTTCCTGATTGAATTGCTTTATTAATTTATTGTCATAAGTAACAGCGCCCTCATAAGTATTTCTCATACCATACAAAAAATGAATCAGCGAGGTTTTACCACTGCCCGATGGGGCAACAATTTTTATAAGCTCACCTTTTGAAAACACAAGATCTTTTCCCCAGATGTCTGATTGAGATTTTTTGCTTTCTTCAAAATAGGTTGGTAAAAGATTTTGAATGCGTAACTGCATAGGTCAAAAATAAACTTTCTGTCTATAAAATGATAGAATGTATTTATGGTAAGCTTTAAAAGGAAATTGATATGGGTTAAAAAAACCGCAACCTCAAAATTGGGTTGCGGTTGAATGAATTATGAATCTATTTTATCATTTGAATTTTGGCGTATCCACAGGAGCGCCTGGCGATACGCTTGCAGAGTCAACATTATTATATTCTCTTTCAAAATTTCTTTCTTCCTTCATTTTTTCTTCTGCTGCTTTGCTTAAAAAATGAAACATTCGCTTCAGGCTGTTGGTGTTTTTATCTTTGAGGTTTATTTCGAAATGTGCTGATGTAGCGTTATCCTTCATATCCCCACCATAAAAAATGAGGTTTTCCCAGTTGTTGGCCAAGTTGGAAATGATTTTTTCATTTAGCTTTAAAACGCCCTCAGGAGAAACAGTTTTTGTTAATGGAATACCTGCAGCAATTTTTTGAAAATCTATAAATCCACCCATGGGATGTCCGGTTATTTGTGCAGCCAACGGGTGTGTTGTTTCAGTATTGGTTGTTGCAAACCCGTCAACAGAAGTTTGTTGGTTGCCAAGTACAAACCAGTTGTCAGTAAAAGCGTATTTGATTTTTTGCATTGCCATTTGACCGTCTTCTTCCTTGCTTAGTTCTCCTTTTACAACATTTATCAGCTTTGTAAATGCAGCCTTATCTTTTACTGAAGTAGCGAAAATGAAATTAGCATCAGGCCCAGTTGAATTAAAAGTATAAGGCACGCTGTCACCCATATTGATGGTTGTCGTTTTCTCTTTTATTGCAAAATCTGTAACGGCAATTAACATATCGCCTTTGTTGGCATTTACAAAATCATCTAATGATACGCCCATCTTTGCTGTAAACATATTGAGCAATCCATCCATCCCCATCAGTTTAAAAAATTCTTTAATTCCTTTAGGTGGGTAATTTATGGCCAACAGAGCTGCTACATTTTCAGATGGAATTTTTTTCAACATAGAAGCATCAAAATTTTTTGGCTGATACTTTTTTATAAAATTTGTAAATTCCTTTCCAAACCATGATTTTGAGTTTACTGTTACTTTTCCATTATCAAAACTTATTGCCATTCCGGAAGCATTATCTTTTACAAGAGAACTGGCTTTGGTCATTTCTAAAATGCCCATATTTTTTGGAGCAAAAGAACTGCTGTTGACAAAAACATGAACATCGCCTGTTTCTTTCAACAAAGATGTAAATCGAGCATTGCTGCTAATACTTGCTGAGTTGCTTAAGCTGTAAATTCTCTTTGCGTATTGCAACAAACTATCAGTAGTGAGTGGGTTGGCATTCTCGTTAGTATCGTATTTATATTCGTAGGCTGCATCTGGCGCAGGAGTAGTGCCCACTAGCATAAAACGGTCTTGTGTCCAGGTAAGGCAGTTTTCATCATCGCCGGTAAAGTTTATGTCCCCCGATTTTGAGACCTTTTTGTCTTTCGCTAATTCATTTATATTGGCTTCAAATTTTTTTGGGTCACTCAGTTTTCCCTGAAAAACCGTATAGCCGTATTTCCCTTTTACTTCGTAGAAAAAATAAAGATCGCTGCTAAGGTCAATACCCAGATTTTCGGGGTTATCGAGAATGCTTTTTTGAATTGGTGTTAAATCATTATCAGCAGCTTCGGTTTCCAGCGTTTTGTAAAGTTCACTGCCTTTAATATCATTCCAGCTAAGCTTGGAGCTTAATGAGGCGGCATTCAATTTAACTGCAATATTTGCGTCTTTAGGAATAAACAAAGTGGCTGTTTTCTTTCCGCCACAGCTTGCCAGAAGCATAGTAGAAAAAAGAAATGCTGTTAGTATGAATCGGGTTTGTTTCATTTTTTGAAAATTTTGAATTGCGTGTTTGGTTTATTGCCTGCAAAATTACAAGACACCACATACACTGTGCTTTTGGGCCTATTTATTATTTATAAAAACTAGTTAAAGTAGCTTTTCAAATCGCTTTGGCTGATAGTCTCCTGTTTGCCGGTCGACAAATTTTTGATATTACAGGTGTTTTTCAGCAATTCTTGTTCTCCTATAATAACTACATAAGGAATTTGTTTCTTTTCGGCATACTTAAACTGTTTGTCAAATTTGCTGTTTTCGTGATACAACTCACATCGCACTCCTTTGAATCTTAATTGCTGCATGAGTTCAAAAGCTTTTTCACTTTCGTTTTTTCCTAAATTAAAAAATAATACCTGAGTACTTACATTCACATTTTCAGGAAACAAATTCAATTCTTCCATTACATCATAGATGCGATCTACACCAAATGAAATGCCTACGCCGGGAATACCCGGTACGCCAAATAAACCAGTAAGATCATCATAACGGCCACCACCGCCAATGCTACCAATTGAAATTGCCGCTGGCGCTTTTATTTCAAAAATGGTTCCTGTGTAATAATTGAGACCACGGGCAAGTGTCGAGTCCAATTGCAGATTGGTATTTTGTAAACATGTATGCTGTAATATATATTTTAAATCATTGATACCTGTCATTCCATCTGCTGATTGGCCAAGCAATTTTTCCAGTTGCAAAATTTTTTCCTCATTATTCCCTGAAATAGATAAATATGTTTCAATGATTTGAATTTGAGATGCGGAAAGATTTTTTTGTTGCAACTCCGTTTTTACTTTATCCAACCCAATTTTATCCAGCTTATCAATTGCATTTGCAATAACTGTAACTTTTTCAGCACCACCACAAATTGCAGCAAGTGCCGTAAGGATTTTGCGGTGATTTATTTTTAATTCATAATTTTTAATACCTAATCTTTCAAAGACTTCATGATAAATATAGACGAGTTCCACTTCATTCAGCAATGAGTTACTACCCACTACATCAGCATCGCATTGATAAAATTCACGATAGCGACCTTTTTGTGGTCTGTCGGCCCTCCATACTGGTTGTATCTGATAGCGTTTAAATGGAAAACTCAGCTGGTGATGGTTTATGGCTACAAAACGTGCAAATGGTATTGTAAGATCATATTTTAATGCCCTTTCAGTTATACCTTTTGTATTTTTCCCTGATAAAATTTTTTCAAAATCTTCTCTTATTTGAATTTCTTTGTCTTTATTTTCAAGTCCGTTGTTTAATATTTTGAAAATCAGTTTATCTCCTTCTTCTCCATATTTACCAGTCAGGGTATCTAAGTTTTCCATTGCCGGTGTTTCCAATGGCTGAAATCCATATAGTTCAAACACACTTTTAATTGTATTGAAAATGAAATTCCTTTTTCTGACAATTTCTGGACTAAAGTCTCTGGTTCCTTGTGGCAGTGATGGTTGTGTCATGTAATTAATTAATGAGCTGAGCTTGTTTGTTTTTGGCGTGCGGCATATTTTGAAACAATTGCAGTACATGCTTTCTCAATTAGTTCGTAAACTTCATGATAACCAGCTTCGGGCCCATACCATGGGTCGGCTACATCAAGATTGCAACCCGGATTTAATTCATTGAGCAAAAGTTCTATTTTATCCGCATTAAATTTATTTTTACTAATAAGCTTTATTTCATTCAAGACATCGGAAGCCATTGCATAAATTTTATCATATTTTTCAAAATCGGCTGCTATAAAATTTCTGGCTTTTTGGTGGCTGATGTCTATTCCATTCAGCGCAGCAATTTTTTGCGAAAGCAGATGTGGTGCTTCTCCGGTATGAAAACCATTGGTTCCTGCACTATCAACAACCCAGGGAAGCCCGGCCAAGTTAATTTTTTCCTGAAGGATACCTTCAGCCAGCGGGCTACGGCAAATATTCCCCAAACAAACCATTAAGATTTTCATTTGGCAAAGATAGTCGCTCAGGCTACAGCAATTATTTTATAGATATGGATTAAAAAAAGAATCGCATCTATTATAAACGGTAGATAAGAATGGCTGAGGAAAGCAAATTTTGTCTATTTTCCCACTTCAGAAATAGCTGATTATGTTGGAAGAATATGAAAAGAAAAGAAAGAAACAGGTAAACCTGATGCGCTCCATGATGGACTACACTATGGGATTGATAATTATTATAATTGGTGTTTTCTTTTTCTTTTTAAGAACAAAGGAAATTAGTGTTAATCAATATCTGGGTAAGCCTGATATGCTGGATAAGGTACTTGGAGCAATGTGTCTTTTATATGGGGCATGGCGTATTTACAGGGGTTATCAAAAAAAATATTTTAGATGAAGAAGGGAAGGTTTTTAATTGTAAGTATTATTTATTTATTGTTGATACTAAATGTATTTTTTATTTCATGTAAATCAAAAACTGAAAAGGAAAAAACATTAAAGGATACGCCATGGCGTGGTAGTATTAGCATAAGTGCTGATGAATCCTTCAAACCAGTTATAGATGAAATGGTAAAAGTGTATGAATCGAATAGACCAAAAACAAAAATTAATGTATTCTATAAACCCGAAGCGGAGTGTTTTAAAGATTTTTTTGTGGATAGCATTCGTATGATTATAGCTACTCGGCGGTATAATGAAGAAGAAAAAGAGTTGATGTCAGATTCTTTAAATGTGGCACCCTCATCGCTGGTAGTAGCAAGAGATGCCATAGCTGTAATCGTAAATCCATCAGCAGACGACTCACTTTTTACATTAAAAGATCTCAAAGAAATTCTCACTGGAAAGTTTAAGAAAAAATTAATACCTGTTTTTGATGGGGTAAAAGCAACCAGTACTGTACGTTTTATCATCGATTCTTTGCTAAAGGGTGATTCGTTGACGAGTGATGCTATGGCAGCAAGAAGCAGTACCGGAGTGATTGATTATATTGCGAAAACACCTGGCGCTATCGGATTTATCGGAATTAGCTGGATTGGCAACCATGAAGATCCCAACCAGTTGAGTTATTTGAAAGAAGTACGTATGGCAGGAATAGAGAGCCATTATTTTCCAGGTCAATATGTAAAAGCATATCAGGAAAACATCTATTCTAAAAACTATCCATTGGTACGAGATTTGGTTTATACACTGAAGGAGAATTATCAGGGACTTGGATTTGGCTTTGCAACATTTATGAGTGGAGAGATAGGACAATTGATTTTCAGAAGGGCGTATTTGGTGCCTCAAATATTAAGAAACTTCGGCATAAGACCGGCAAATATTAAAGAATGAAATGTGATTGATTATTTTCTAACTCTTTTCATATTGAAAATGAAAACATTAAGAAGCGTTCAGTTTTTAGAAAAATAAGATAAAAAGAATAAAAGATGAAAAAAAGTATATTTACAACCCTAAAAGTGAATAGTAAAATGAAGAAGACCACCTTAACAATTGTAACTGCCTTTTTTTTGATTGTAGGAGGGCTAAAAGCACAAAGCATTCAGGAAGGTATGAACCATCTGTATGCGGGCAGAGTAAAAACTGCACAAGCAGTGTTTGAAAAAATGCTGGCTGCAAATCCAAATAATATTGATGCATTATATTGGATGGGTCAGTCTTATCTGGAATCTGATGAAATCATGTCATCCCGTATAGCCGCCGCAAAAGAGGTATATACAAAGGCATTGCAAACAACCAATGGCGCTCCTTTGATACAGGTAGGTATGGGGCATGTGGAATTATTGGAAAAAAAGGTTAGCGAAGCCCGCCAACATTTTGAAACTGCACTTACCATGACCCGTCACAATAAAAAAGGAGATAATCCCGATATAGAAACCGCAATTGGGCGTGCCATTGTAGATAGTAAAGATGGAGATTACAGTTATGCTGTAAGATTGCTAGAAGATGCTTCAGTAAAAGATTCAAAAAATACTGAGACGCTTTTGCAATTGGGTAATGCCTACCGCAAAGCCGGTGAAGGAAAAGGCGGTGGCCCAGCTTATACTGCTTATAATAAAGCATTGCAGGTAAATCCCAATTTTGCACCTGCGAGTTTTCGGTTATCAAAATTATTTGAATCTCAAAAAAACTGGGAACTGGTTTTGAAATATCTCAATGAAGCTGTAGAAAAAGATCCAAAATTCACAAATGCCTATTTCGAACTTTTCTATTATTATTTCTATCGTCAGAAATTTACAGAGGCACAGGTTCAGCTTGAAAAATATATAAATAGTAAAGGCGCTGATTTAGATGCACAAGATCAATATTTATATGCTATGTTATGTTGGGCACAAAAAGACTTTGAATGTGCTACTGGTAAAGGAGAATCAGTGGTGTCCGCATTGGGCGACAAAACAAAACCAAAAGTATATCGCATGTTGGCAGATGCTTATTTTCAAAAGGGTGATATTTCCAATGCAAAAAAATACAGTGACCTTTTCTTTTTGAAAAAAAATCCGGAAGATTATGCGTCCTATGATTATGAGCTGAGAGCTAAACTTTTAGCCAAAACAGGAGGCGGGGCAGATGAAATTTTCAAGAATTATGTAGAAGGTGCGCAATTGGATACAGTGCTGTCATCTCGAATTGAATTTTTGAGTCAGGCAGCAGATTATTTTAAAGAAAATAAAATTCGTGATAAAGAAGCACAGATAATTCAAAAAATTATTGATTTGAAAGCCAAGCCTACTATTAATGATTATTTTGAATTAACTACGGCCTATTATTTTGGCCAGGATTATACAAAGTCGAGAGATGCTGCAATTATTATGAGAGACAAATGGCCAACACAGGTTTATGGTTACGACTGGGTTTACAATAATAGCAGATTGATTGATACATTGAAAAAAGACAGTTTAGCTGTGCCTGATGCTATGAAACTTTATGATTTTGCAATTTCAGATACTGTAAAGTATAAAAAACAAATAATCAGTGCAGCCAGTTTTCTTGCCATCTACTATGCAAATGAAGTAAAAGATTATACCAAGGCTATTGATTATTTGAAAAAATGGCAGGCTGCCGACGCAGAAAATTATGAGAATATTCAAAAGAATATAGATATTTTGCAAGGAAATCCAGTGCGAAAACAAACCAGTACTACCCAACCTGAAAAGGGTACTAAAACAACAACATCAAAGCCTGTTAGCAAAACCAAGCTAAAAACAAAAAACGGTCAGGTTGTTGCAAAAAAATAAAATAAACCTGATAAATATTATTTGGAAGCCCTTGCTAAAATTCGCAAGGGCTTCTTTGTTCAGGTATTTCCGTTTTGCTGCCTTATTTTTGCCACAAGTGTAGATTATGTTTCATTTGTTGCAAATTGATCCGGAAAACATGACTGCGGGCTCTTATTTACCCGTTGGTTTACAAGTGCTTATTGCTATTGGGTTAGTTATATTTCTTACTGTGGTTACTCATTTGTTGGGTCCCAAAAGAAAAACAGCAGATAAATTGCAAAATTTCTCAAGTGGAATTGAAAGTCATGGCGATGCCCGTCAGCCAATGGCTATTAAATATTTTCTGACTGCCATTCTGTTTGTATTATTTGATGTGGAAGTCATTTTCTTTTATCCTTATGCTGTGAATTTTAGAGAACTGGGTTGGCCAGCCTTTTGGGCTGTTGTCATGTTTGTTGGCTTTTTCCTCTGTGGCTTTATATATATTATAAAAAAGAAAGCCCTGCAGTGGGAAGATTAAACTCCTGGGAAGAAACAAAAGGCAAAGTATTTTCCCGGTTGAATTTTTGAAAACTCCAAATTTGAAATTATGCCCCGCCAGGTATCATATAATTTAATAAAAAAGATTCCGGAATCGGATATCAGCATAGTCGAAATGCCAGATGGTCACATGGGCGAAGGATTTTTTGCAACTTCTCTAAATAAAGTAATCGGGCTTGCAAGAAAAAATTCATTATGGCCTTTGCCATTTGCAACCTCTTGTTGTGGTATTGAATTTATGGCAACAATGGGTTCTCATTACGATTTGGCAAGATTTGGTTCCGAAAGAGTTGGCTTTAGCCCACGGCAGTGCGACCTGCTGATGGTAATGGGCACCATCGCCAAAAAAATGGGTCCGGTCTTAAAACAAGTATATCTACAAATGGCCGAGCCACGCTGGGTAATGGCTGTAGGTGCTTGTGCAAGCAGCGGAGGCATATTTGATACTTACAGCGTATTACAAGGTATTGATCAAGTAATTCCTGTAGATGTATATGTGCCGGGATGTGCACCCAGACCAGAGGCAATTATTGATGGTTTGATGCGTGTTCAGGATCTGGTAGGCAAAGAAAGTTTAAGAAGAAGAAACAGTCCGCAGTACAAAGCACTGCTGGATAGTTATGGCATACAATAATTGATTTTAAAAAAAGTAAAAAAATATACCTGTTCTAAGTTAATCTGTTGAATAAATGAGTTTGACTAACGAGACGATACAAGCGAGAATTACTGAAAAATTTGGCGACCAGCTTTTAAACATTGAAGAGCCATATGGTATGCTGAGTTTTGAAGTTCCCAAAGAAATGAATCTGAAGGTTCTCAATTTTCTGTATGATGATGAAGTGCTGAAATTTCGATTTCTAACGGATCTTACGGCGGTGCACTATCCTGATGATAAAGGAAGGGAGCTGGCTGTTGTTTATCATCTTCATAATATGGAAGACAATATTCGCATCAGGTTTAAAGTGTTTACTGATATCAATACTCCAGATGTGTACACCGCAACCGGATTGTTTTCTGCTGCCAATTGGATGGAAAGAGAAACCTATGATTTTCTGGGAGTGAATTTTGTTGGACATCCCAATTTGAAAAGAATATTGAATGTAGAAGAAATGGATTATTTCCCTTTGAGAAAAGAATTTCCGTTAGAAGATCAAACTAGAATTGATAAAGACGACGAAATGTTTGGCAGAGGATAAACAGTTTATAAATCATGTCAGAGCAACACATCAAACTACCTGAAGGTTCAATTGAAAAAACCACTACCACACTCAATCTGGGGCCTACACATCCGGCTACACATGGTGTGATGCAAAATATTCTGGAACTGGATGGTGAAAGAATCGTTTCAGCCGATCAAACTATCGGATATATTCATAGGGCTTTTGAAAAACTGGCTGAAAGAAGACCGTTATATCAAATAACAACTTTAACAGACAGGCTAAATTATTGCTCTTCTCCCATCAACAATATGGGATGGCATCTTACCTGCGAAAAATTGCTGGGGCTGAAAATGCCTAAAAGAGTAGATTATCTGAGAGTAATCATTATGGAGTTGTCCCGCATATCCGACCATTTAATATGTAACTCAATTGTAGGTGTGGATGCCGGTGCCTATACCGGATTTTTATATGTAATGCAATATCGTGAGCTGATATATGAAATATACGAAGAAGTTTGCGGTGCAAGACTTACGACCAATATTGGCCGCATAGGAGGCTTTGAAAGAAACTTTAACGACATCGCATTTCAAAAGCTTGAAAAATTTTTAAAGGAATATCCTAAAGTATTGAAAGAGTTTGAAAATCTTTTCCAGCGAAACAGAATTTTTATGGACCGCACAAAAGGTACAGGCGCCATTAGCGCCGAAAGGGCTTTGAACTATGGATTTACCGGGCCCAACCTTCGTGCAGCTGGAGTAGATTACGATGTACGGGTACATACACCATACAGTTCATATGAAGATTTTCAATTTAATATTTCTGTAGGTACTACTGGCGACAATTATGATCGCTGGCTGGTACGTAATCAGGAAATGTGGCAAAGCTTAAGCATTTTAGAGCAAGCTTATCAAAAAGTGCAGGAATTTAAAGGTGCTGAAGCCGAAGTTTATCATGCCGATGCTCCTGAGTATTATCTTCCTAAAAAAGAAGATGTATATACTAAAATGGAAGAGTTGATCTGGCATTTTAAAATAGTGATGGGTGAAACGCAGATACCCGTAGGTGAAGTGTATCATAGTGTTGAGGGGGGCAATGGGGAGCTGGGTTATTACTTAATAAGTGATGGAGGCCGAACTCCATTTCGGCTGCATTTTCGCCGACCTTGTTTTGTATATTATCAGGCTTTTGAAGAGTTGGTAAAAGGCTCTATGCTGAGTGATGCCATTATGACCATGAGTTCATTAAATCTAATAGCAGGAGAATTGGATGCATAATGAGAAAAAAAAGAAAAATAGCATTGGAGATAAGAAAAGTTTCTTTTAAAGAAACAGAGGAGCTGGATGATAAGTATTGGGCGAAAAGGTCTAATGAGGAAAGATTTCAATCACTGATTGAATTGCGTCAGATTGTATTTGCCAATAAAGCGGGAAATGGAAAAATGAAAAAAGTAATTGATGATTTTGGGGTTGCTTCTTTAAGATTAACGGAAAGATGATTAATTATGAAAATGTAGTTATTCATTTTATAGGTTATAATGAATTAATAAAGATTAAGAGGATTGCTGGCAGACCACAGGATTTAGCCGACATTTATAAACTTGAAAATAGGAATAAGAAGAAAAAATAACCATGCAGTTTTCAAATAAAACCATGCAAGAAGTACAAAGGATAATTAATTTTTATCCCGAAGGAAAGCAGAAAAGTGCTTTGATACCCGTATTGCATCTGGCACAACAGGAATTTGGCGGCTGGCTCAGTACCGAAACGATGGATTATGTAGCATCCGTTTTGAACCTTTCGCCTATTGAGGTATATGAAGTGGCCACGTTTTACAGTATGTACAATCTAAAGCCGGTGGGCAAATACATGTTTGAAGTATGCCAGACCGGCCCTTGTATGATAAATGGAAGCGATGAAATTATCCAATACATCTTTGAAAAACTGGGCATCAAACCCGGTGAGACAACGGCCGATGGAATATTTACTTTGAAAACGGTTGAGTGTCTGGGTGCCTGTGGCTATGCACCTATGATGCAGATGGGAAAAAATTATAAAGAACATCTGACCAAAGAAAAAGTAGATGCAATTGTTGAATCTTGTAAAACATTGCAGGCTCAAAATAACTAAGAATGAAGAAATGCATGGTCATATTTTTTTTATTTGCCAGCACCATTGTTTGTGCTCAGACGAAGAGTACTAATAAGATTCTTGCAAAATCGAAACAATTGGTACAGGCAATTTTTGAAACAAAAGATAGTGTCATTCTTGAAAAATTGTTTGCACCGTTAATGATTCATCAGGGAGAAAATGGAAAGGTGGAGCAAAGACAAGAAGCAATAAACCATATTGTAAAAAATCCATCTTCTTTTGTACAGGCTACAATGACTAAGGGCTATGGATTGTCAAAAAATCTGGATTCAACCTTGGTAAAGTATTTTTTTAAAGGCAAAGAATTTAAGACAGATGGTAAGACGGAAGATTACACAGTGAATTTAACAATGGTATGGCATAAAGAAAAGAAGGATTATAAATTATTCAGACTGGAAACATTAAGGATTGAATAAATTGAAAAAGCTCTTTGTTTTAATATTTATTGCAGCCGGGTTAAGCGGTTATTCGCAAACCCGCAATATGAAATTAATTTCAACTTTTCACGCATTTCATCAGGCGCTTATTTTGGTGGATACTAGTTTCATAAAGCATGTTGCAATCAATGAGCTAACCTATGGCCATAGTAATGGTTGGGTAGAAACGAAAACCGATATTTTAAAAAATCTGACAACAGGTTACTTAAAGTATTTTGAAATAAAAGAAGACAGTCTAAATATAAAATTGAAAAGGAAAGTGGCAGTTGTAAGGTTTGTTGGAGATTATAAAGTGTCGTTGAATGGTGGTGAAGCAATAAGATATCATCTTAAAGTTTTGGAACTATGGATGAGAAATGGAAAAAACTGGAAATTGTTTGCCAGGCAGGCAGTAAAATGAAAATAAAACATTATTCCCCTAAAGGGGATTGTGAAATATGGGAAGAAAATTATTATTAGACAAAGCACACATTGAAAACATCAGACTTTATGATGTATATCGTCGTGAAGGTGGCTACCGCAGTGTTGAAAAAGCATTGAAGACACTTGGGCCCGATCAAATAACAGAAGAAGTCAAGAAAAGTGGTTTAAGAGGTCGTGGTGGTGCAGGCTTTCCAACGGGAATGAAATGGAGTTTTTTAGCAAAGCCAGAAGGTGTGCCCCGTTATCTGGTAGTTAATGCAGATGAAAGTGAACCCGGAACTTTCAAAGACAGATATTTAATGGAATTCATTCCCCATTTATTAATTGAAGGAATGATTACAGCTTCTTATGCATTAGGTTCTAATCGGTCTTATATCTATATCAGAGGAGAATATGCCTGGATTGTTGATATTTTGGAACAGGCAATTGCAGAAGCAAAAAATAATGGTTGGCTTGGAAAAAATATTTTGGGCAGCGGTTTCGATTGTGAGATATACGTACAACGAGGTGCAGGTGCCTATATCTGCGGCGAAGAAACAGCACTGCTGGAATCGCTTGAAGGCAAAAGAGGCAATCCCAGAATTAAACCTCCTTTTCCTGCGGTAAAAGGTTTATGGGGATGCCCAACAGTTGTCAATAATGTAGAAACAATTGCAGCAGTAGTGCCCATTATAAATGAAGGGGGAGAAGAATATGCAAAAATCGGAATTGGAAAATCAACAGGAACTAAATTGATATCAGCTTGTGGCAACATAAAGAATCAGGGTGTATTTGAAATAGACATGACCATTTCTGTTGAGGAATTTATTTATAGTGATGAATACTGTGGCGGCATCTCCAATGGCAGAAAATTAAAAGCCTGCATACCTGGAGGATCATCCGTGCCTATTCTTCCAGCCAATTTGTTGCTGACAACAGCAAAAGGTGAAAAAAGGATGATGACTTATGAAAGTCTATCCGACGGAGGTTTTGCTACCGGCTCTATGATGGGCTCTGGTGGTTTTATTGTACTTGATGACCGGCAATGTGTTATAAAGCATACTTACACACTGGCGAGATTTTACCGCCACGAAAGTTGCGGACAATGTTCACCTTGCAGAGAAGGAACCGGATGGATGGAAAAAATTTTGTGGAATATTGAGAACGGAAAAGGAAAAATGAGTGACATAGATTTATTGTGGGATGTACAAAGGAAGATAGAAGGTAATACTATTTGCCCGTTGGGTGATGCAGCTGCATGGCCGGTTGCAGCAGCTATCAGGCATTTTAGAGATGAGTTTGAGTGGCATGTACAAAACCCTCAGGAATGTTTAACTAAAAACTACGGATTGGCAAATTATGCAGCACCATTGTCAGTATAAATATAAATTCAGTTCAGGTTTAAAAGCTTTTAAAACATTTATTGTTTTGAATATTGCGGTTATTACATACGGACAAACAAGCACTACTTTTTATACTGATAAAAAGAAAGGGCAGATTTATGTTGCATGGGGATGGAACCGCGGGTTTTATTCCAAAAGCAATATTCAGATGCGTGGAGCGGATTATGATTTTACGCTTTATAAAGTAAAAGCACACGACCGGCCTACGCCTTTCAGTTATCACAATTATCTGAAATTTAATCGTCTTACCATCCCGCAAACAAATTTCAGGCTTGGCTATTTCATAAAAGATAATATTGCCGTGTCACTTGGATTTGATCATATGAAATATGTTATGGATCAAAATCAGGTAGTTACTATGAAAGGCACAATCGATCATGCCGGTTCTTTTAAAGGTGTTTATAATGGTGATAAAACGTTGACTTCAGATTTTTTAAGATTTGAACATACCAATGGATTAAACTATATCAATATTGAAGGCGAACGGTTTGCAAAACTATATCACAGTAATAGCAATAAATTAATTGTAAGCTGGTTTGCAGGAGCAGGTATTGGATTTTTATTTCCTCGTTCGGATGTCAAGTTGATGGATTATGACAGAAACGATGAGTTTCATGTTGCGGGATATGGAATAAACCTAACCGCTGGCCTGCAATCAACTTTTTTCAAACATTTTTTTATTAAAATTGAAAACAAATGTGGATTTATCAATATGCCCGATATCAATCTGCATAAAAAAGGAATATTTGGAAGAGGGAAACAATCCTTTTGGTTTGATGAACTGGATGGTATGATTGGTGGCACTTTTTCATTTGGGCATAAAAGGAAAACAAAGAAGACTATTGAAAATTACAATTAGTAATGGCAGAAGAAAATAAAAAAGAAGCACCGGCAAATTTTAAGGTAACTATTGACAACATTACAGTTGAAGTAGCGCCGGGTACTACCATATTAAATGCTGCAAGGCAAATAGGTGGAGACGTTACTCCACCAGCAATGTGCTATTACAGCAAGTTGAAAGACAGTGGTGGTAAATGCCGCACCTGTCTTGTAGAAGTAGCAGCCGGTTCAACTGCTGATCCACGACCCATGCCTAAGTTAGTGGCCAGTTGCCGCACTACAGTAATGGAAGGTATGATTGTAAAAAATATTACCAGTGAAAGGGTTCTGGATGCCAGAAAAGGCGTGGTTGAATTCTTATTAATCAACCATCCACTTGATTGCCCTATTTGTGATCAGGCAGGGGAATGTCATTTGCAAGATTTAAGTTACGAACATGGCACAGAAGGCTCCCGGTATGAATTTAAGAAAAGAGTTTTTGTAAAAGAAGATATTGGGCCTTATATACAGTTACACATGACGCGGTGCATACTTTGTTACCGTTGTGTTTTTGTAGCCGATCAAATAACTGATAACCGCATACATGGTGTGCTCGACAGAGGCGACCATTCTGAAATATCAACTTATATATCCAAGGCAGTTGATAATGATTTTAGCGGAAATATGATTGATGTGTGTCCGGTAGGAGCACTTACCGATAAAACATTCCGTTTTAAAAACCGTGTATGGTTTACCAAGCCGGTTGATGCTCATCGGAATTGTGACAAATGTTGTGGTAAAGTAACGCTATGGCAGCGAGGCAATGATGTGATGCGTGTAACCAGCCGTAAAGATGAATGGGCTGAAGTGCAAAGCTATGATGGTAAACCCGGATGGATTTGTAACACCTGTCGCTTTGATAAAAAGAAAACAAGTGATTGGGAAATTGAAGGGCCTACCAACATTAATCGGCATTCAGTTATTTCGCAGGGGCATTATCTAGGATTGAAAATGCCAAAAGAAACCTTAACAGAAGTAATGGGAGGACGCAATCCAAAATTACTAATGGATATAAATAAAGTGAGTGAAGTTAATAGTGTGGAACTGGCATCATTGCCGGGCCCAGCTACAAGTAAAAATTTTGAAAAGAAAGAACAATAAAAGTAAAGCATGTACTTATTGATTATAGACTGGTGGTTTATTATAGGCAAATCAATTTTGATAGCTGCTATCATAGGTCTTTCATTTTTTATTGCCATGTACACTACTTATGCCGAGCGCAAAGTAGCAGCCTGGTTACAAGACCGGCGTGGACCAAACCGTGCAGGCCCCTTTGGAATTTTACAACCACTGGCCGATGGCGGAAAACTTTTTTTCAAAGAAGAGATTATTCCTTTAGCATCCAACCGATTTCTGTTTATTCTTGGTCCTGCATTGGCAATGGTTACAGCACTTGTAACCAGCACTGTTATACCCTGGGCTGCTCCATTTGTTGCAAAAAGCGGAGCTGTTTTTCCTATGCAGGTAGCCGATGTGGACATGGGAATTCTGCTTGTGTTTAGTGTGGTCAGTGTAGGAGTGTATGGCATTATGATAGGCGGATGGGCTTCCAACAATAAATTTTCTTTGTTGGCAGCTATACGTGGCGCTTCACAAATGGTATCTTACGAGTTGCCAATGGGGCTTGCATTAATCGCTGTATTATTTATGACCGGCTCCCTAAAAATGAGTGCAATCGTAGGTTATCAAATAGAAAATGGATGGAATGTGTTGTTTCAGCCATTAGGGTTTATAATATTTTTTGTATGTGCGCTGGCAGAGTGTAATCGTACTCCTTTTGACCTGCCCGAAGCGGAAAATGAGTTGAACTTTGGGTATCATCAGGAATATTCTTCAATGAAGCTGGGCTTTTATCTTTTTGCTGAGTATATCAATATGTTTATCAGCAGTGCCATTATGGTCACTTTATATTTTGGAGGTTATGATATTCCATTTGTAAATGAAGCATCGTGGGGATTAAGCTCGTTTTGGATGACATTTGTCAGCTTTAGTGTAATGATGGCAAAAGTTTCATTTTTCATTTTTGTGTTTTTATGGATAAGGTGGACCATTCCGCGTTTCAGATATGATCAGTTGATGAATTTGGGATGGAAAAAACTGATTCCATTGGCATTGATAAATATGTTGATAACGGCAGCAGTAATATTGTATTTGAAAAAATAAACAGAAGGCAGATATATTTGCAAACTTTATCATGAGTGCAAGATTAACAAACAGAGCAGTAGAAGTGGACAGAAAGCCCATGACATTTTTAGAGAGTATTTATCTCTGGAACATCATGAAAGGTATGGGCATTACTATCAGCCATTTGTTTAAGAAAAAGCCCACTATCAATTTTCCTGAGCAAACCCGCACTTTTTCAAAAGTTTTCAGAGGATTGCATGTATTAAATCGTGATGCTGAAGGAAGAGAAAATTGTACTGCCTGTGGTCTTTGTGCTGTTGCCTGCCCTGCAGAAGCAATTACAATGGAAGCCGCTGAAAGATTGCCTGGAGAAGAAGATTTATATCGAGAAGAAAAATATGCTGCTAAGTATGAGATAAACATGCTGCGCTGTATTTTTTGCGGTTTGTGCGAGGAGGCTTGTCCAAAGGATGCGATTTATTTATCGCAAACTTTTGCTCCAGCCAATTATGGACGCAAAGGGTTTATTTATAAAAAAGAAGAATTGTTGATACCGCATCCCATAAATGAAAAAGAAGCTTATGAAAAAGCAGTGGGAGACAGGGCAACAAAAAAATAAAAAGAATTAACGGCTTAAGAGAATGGGTGTAACACAAATACTTTTCTGGTTTCTGTCGGTAGTAGCCATTTTTAGTGCTTTAATGGTAGTAACGGCAAAAAACCCTGTCTATAGTGTACTATGGCTGATCGCTACTTTTTTTGCCATCTCCGGTCATTATATTTTATTGAATGCACAGTTTTTGGCAATTGTAAACATTATCGTTTATGCAGGAGCCATTATGGTGTTGTTTCTTTTTGTCATCATGCTGTTGAACCTGAATAAAGAAACGGAGCCACAGAAAAACCGCTGGTTGAAAGTTGCTGGTGCTGTTGCGGGTGGTTGTTTATTGTTGGTGCTGGTGGCTGCATTGAAAGACGCAGATATTAAATCACAAACAGCACTGGTAAACACTGGAAATATTGGATTAATAAAAAATCTGGGTAAAGAATTATTTACAACTTATGTAGTGCCATTTGAAATAAGCAGTATCTTATTTTTAAGCGCTATGGTAGGTGCTGTGGTAATTGGTAAAAAAGAATAAAACAAAAACTAAAGCTATGAGAAAATTAATTACAATCATGATGGCTGCTTTGCTTTTTACAGCAACACAAAGCAAGGCACAAATTGAAATTCCTAAAATTGATATTAAGAATTTTAATTTGGATCAGTTGCTGGGCAATGTGTTGCAAGTTAAAAGGGGATGGGCGCCACAGTTCTTTTCCGGAAAAAGTAAAATCCCAAAATTGAATATTGTAAGTCAATTATTAGGCTCCAAAAGAAATAATGAAATCAATAAGCTTTTCAGCACTTTTAAAACAGGAAGATTAGTTTATCGTATTACAAATTATGCAGGAGCGGCCATTACGATTTATGGCGCTATTAAAAAGATTTCGGAAAACAAAGACAGTCTGGCTAAAGATGCCAAAACTTTGATTATTTCCGGTTTAAGTTCTGTGTCAGTTGGTACTATTGTAAAGTTGTTAACCAAAGGAGCATCGTACAAAGCCGTTGATCTGTTTGGCGGTGTTATTAAGAAAAAAATTCTGGATATCATTTCGTTTGATGTAGGCCCTGGTACCAACTATGTGGGTAAAACAAATTTTAAAGCAGGCTTATATATAAAATTGTAGGAATGCCTATTAATTATTACATATTTCTTTCGGTCGCATTATTCTGCATTGGAATTGTTGGCGTTTTGACACGCCGCAATGCCATTATTGTATTTATGTGTATTGAGTTGATGTTAAACGCTGTGAATTTATTGCTGGTCGCATTTTCAAAAATGCACCACATGAAAGCGCTGGCTGCTGATGTAGCATCAACGGCAGGTACTGATGGGCAATTATTTGTGTTTTTTATTATGGTAGTGGCTGCGGCAGAAGTGAGTGTGGGTTTGGCCATCATTGTAATGATGTATAGAAATATTCACTCAGTGGATATTAATTTTTTAAACAGGTTGAAACATTAGAAAGGTGTAAAGGTTAATAAAACATTTAGCCTTACCAGTTTTTTTTATGAATAATGTATTGAACATCGTGTATTTGATTCCATTACTTCCGTTTATCGGCTTTCTGATAAATGGACTGGGAAGAAAATGGCTCCCAAAATCTGCTGTGGGCATTATTGGTTCGGGTGTGATATTGGGTTCATTCCTGCTGAGTGTGTGGGTTTTCTTTCAGGTAAAAGGAGGCAATACGCATACCGCAGATTATTTTAATTTTTTATCTGTTGGTAGCCTTACTATTCCATTCGCATTTCAGATAGACCAGCTTTCTTCCATTTTCCTTTTGATTATAACTGGTGTAGGATTTTTGATTCATGTGTATTCTACATCTTATATGCACGATGAAACAAAAGAACATTTCGGAAGATATTTTGCTTATCTCAATCTTTTTGTATTCTTCATGCTATTGCTGGTGATGGGGGCAAATTATGTCATCATGTTTATGGGATGGGAAGGTGTGGGGCTTTCATCTTATTTATTAATTGGATATTGGTTTAAAAATAAATCTTATAATAAAGCTGCCAGTAAAGCCTTTGTAATGAACCGTATTGGCGATTTGGCATTTTTAATTGCATTATTCTGGATTATCGGCAAAATAAATACTGTAAGTTTTTCTGAAGTATTTTCTGCAGCAAGCATCAGTAAATTCAGTGCAACGGATATTACTGGTATTACATTATTATTATTTATTGGTGCTACTGGTAAAAGTGCACAGATACCTTTATACACCTGGCTACCCGATGCTATGGCCGGCCCTACTCCGGTTTCAGCTTTAATACACGCTGCTACTATGGTTACCGCAGGTATTTATATGATAGCCCGCAGCAATATTTTATATTCTCTTTCAGAAGTTACAATGACAGTAGTGGCTATTACCGGATTGCTCACTGCTGTGCTGGCAGCTACTATTGCATTAAAACAAAATGATATTAAAAAAGTATTAGCCTATTCCACCGTTAGCCAGTTGGGTTATATGGTATTGGCAATGGGGTTGGGTGCTTATACAGCCGGTGTTTTTCATGTGATGACGCATGCCTTCTTTAAAGCACTTTTATTCCTGGGAGCTGGCAGTGTTATTCATGCAATGGGTGGTGTACAAGACATCAGATACATGGGTGGCCTTTCTGGAAAAATAAAAATCACATTTATTACTTTTTTAATTGCCTGTATTGCTATTGCTGGCATTCCGCCTTTCAGTGGTTTCTTTTCAAAAGATGCAATACTACTGGCTGCCTGGCAGAAAAGCCCAGTAATTTATGTTATTGCTTTATTGGGCGCTTTGCTTACTGCATTTTATATGTTTCGTCTTTTATTCATCACATTTACCGGAAAGTTCAGAGGAACAGAAGAACAGAAACATCATTTGCATGAAAGCCCTTCAGCAATGACAATACCTCTTATTATTCTGGCAATACTTTCTGTTGTAGGTGGATTTATAGGTATTCCCAATGTAATAATGCAAGGTGGCGATAAACTTGCAGCTTTTTTACAACCTGTAATTGCTACAAATGGAGAAGCGCATCATGTAGCAGCATCTACCGAGTTTATGCTGATGGGCCTTTCTACTGCACTCGTTATACTGGCAATTGTAGCAGCCTGGTATATGTTTAGAAATTATCAATACAAAGAATCTAAAGGACTGGGTAAGGTTTTGGAAAACAAATGGTATGTTGATGAAATGTATGATGCAGCGGTTGTAAATCCTTTGAAAAAATTTGGCAACTTCTTAAAAAACGTAATAGAAAAATCGGGTATAGATGGAGTGGTAAATGGTGCAGGTCGTTTGGTGCAATATGGCAGCAGACAGTTTAGATTGTTACAAAGCGGACAAACAGGCAGTTACATTTTATTAATGGTATTGAGCATGGTGATAATTTTTATAATTCAATTTTTTTTGAGAAAATAAATGATAGCAGTTTTACTCATATTAATTCCTTTGATTACAGGATTGGCCACCTTTTTTATTAGAAATGATAAATTGGTAAAGGCCTGGTCATTGTTTGCCACAGTCATTACGCTTGCGGTTTCCATATCAGGTATATGGCTGGTCAAGGATGCTAAATATCTGGAACATCATGGTACATGGTTGCAAATACTGGGCAGTAGTTTTTCGGTAAAACTGGACGCTTTGGGTCAGTTACTTTGTTTGCTTACTGCCATTGGTTACTTTTTAATATTTACAGCTACCTGGAAAAATGTATATAGCAAAAGCTATAATTTTTACGGACTGATGCTGCTTGCCCTATCAGGGCTGATGGGTGTTTATCTGGCCATGGATGCTTTGTTGCTTTATTTTTTCTGGGAGCTTACTTTAATACCTGTTTATTTTCTATGTTCACAATGGGGTGGCGAAAGAAGAATTGCAGTTACATTTAAGTTTTTCGTTTATACTTTTCTGGGCTCTATTTTAATGTTGGTGGGTATTTTATACTTGCAGTCAAAAACAGCTGATCATAGTTTTAGTATTAAATCATTTTACGAACTACAAACTACATTAAGCAAGGGCGATCAGTCGTGGCTCTTCTGGTTATTCTTTATTGCCTTTGCTGTAAAAATGCCCATATTCCCTTTTCATACCTGGCAGCCGGATACGTATCAACAATCGCCTACTTCTACTACAATGGTATTAAGCGGGTTGATGGTAAAAATGGGTTTACTGGGATTAATAAGATGGCTGGTTCCAATATTATCCATTGGTGCAGAAATGTGGAGCTATACCGTTATTCCATTAGCATTAATCGGATTGATTTATGCTTCACTCATTGCACTTCGGTTGAGTGATATGAAATTAATTATCGCCTACTCATCTATTGCTCACGTGGCATTAATGTGTGTGGCAGTATTTGCTTCCAATGAAATAGCAATGCAGGGAGTACTTTTACAAATGTTCAATCATGGTATTAATATAATAGGTATGTGGATGGTGGCCGATATGATTGAGAAAAGAACGGGAACTACAAAGTTTTCGGGGCTGGGCGGATTGGCACAAAAGGCTCCTACGATGGCCATTTTTTTTGTTATCATATCGCTGGCCAATATTGCATTGCCATTAACCAATGGATTTGCAGGAGAGTTTCTGATGTTTACAGGTATTATGAAAATTCATTCACCTTATTACCTGTGGTTTACCATTGCGGCTTGTGCAGGCGTTGTGCTGGGTGCAGCTTATACTCTGCGTATGGTACGAAAAATATTTTATGGGGAACTTTCAACCGAAGTAACAGGTTTTGAAGATGTGAGTTTAAATGAGAAACTGGCTTTGAGTTTGGTGGTGATATTGATTTTGGTATTGGGTATTTACCCTCAGGCCATTTTAAATATGACTGATAGTTTTTCTAAAGATTTTATTGAAAGAATAAATATCATTCAGTTTTTACCAAGTAAGACAGGAATATGAATGCATTGATAATATCGGCGGTTTGGGGTGTTGTTATGATGTTCAGCGGCATTTTGCTGAAACAGAAAAGTGCTGTTCGCAATCTGGCTATTGCCGGCATGGTGCTGCTACTCGTGGTCAATATTTTTGAAACGAACGGCACAGCTTTTTTTAATGTGGACACACGGGGCATGATGTATTTCGACAGATTTGCACTTATCTTCAATTCCATTGCAATAATGCTTTCATTGTTGTTTCTGTTACTGTCGGCAAAGGATATGGAAAAAGTGGGCATTAACTATGCAGAATACCTGGCGCTGATATTTTTTATTCTATGTGGCATTGTACTTACTTCTTCCTTTAAGTCTTTGCTTATTTTATTTTTGGGAATTGAAATCATATCTATTCCACTTTATATATTAACCGGGAGTGATAAGTTGAACTTGAAAAGTAATGAAGCATCATTGAAATATTTTTTGCAGGGTTCCTTCTCCACTGGTTTGATGTTGATGGGTATTGCATTTATATATGGCGATAAAGGAAGTTTCCTTACATCTGTTATTGCGCCTTTAAATGGTTTGCCCTCTGCCTTATTAATTGCAGGCATGTTGTTGTTATTATTTTCAATGGCGTTTAAAGCATCGGCAGCTCCATTTCATTTCTGGACGCCTGATGTATATGATGGTGCTCCCACAGTTTTTACCTCCTATATGGCTACCATTGTTAAAGCTGCTGTTTTTATTGCCTTTATTCGTTTGTTTGATGAGGCATTTGGAAATCTACAACACGTATGGAAACTGACGATTGCAATCATCACCGTAGCTACTTTATTCATTGGAAATATAACTGCTGTTTTTCAGCAGAGTGTCAAAAGAATGTTGGCCTACTCCAGTATTTCGCAGGCCGGTTTTATGTTGCTGGCAATCTATTCAATGAATACTGATGGGAAAGAGGGTTTGTTACTTTATGTAATTGCGTATAGTCTGGCAACAATCGGTCTGTTTGCTGTTTTAGCAAAAATGTCTGATTATAGTTATGATGGATTTAATGGTCTTGCTCGTCAGCAACCTTTTCTGGCAATGTTAATTACCATCTTTGTATTATCTCTTTCGGGTATTCCACTTACAGCAGGGTTTCTTTCAAAATTTTTGATGCTGAAAGCTACACTTGCGGCTGGTGGTAGCCTGTGGCTAGTAATAGTAGCAGTCGTAATGGCTGTTATCAGTATTTCTTATTATTTCCGCATCCTTCAGGCTATGTATTTTAAAAATGCGGAGAAAGAAAATATTATCATTGTTTCTTCACAGTTTAAATGGACACTTGCAGTATTGGCAACACTTTTAATATTGTTGGGTATTTTTCCCAATTTGTTTTTTGGTTTTTTTTATTTCTAAAAAAGTAGCCACAATTGTTAATTTTACCAGACCGTAAAAAGGGTCTGTATTAATGAAATTTCTCGATAATCTTTCCTTAGCCTTTCGTTCTATCCGAAGTAATAAATTACGTACCGGTCTCACCGTTGCCATTATTGCATTTGGAATTATGGCACTAATTGGAATCGTTACGGCATTAAAAGCAATGAATCAAAAGTTTTCTGAAAGCTTTTCTACTATGGGTGCCAATGCATTTACTATTAGGTATAAAGAGCGTACAATTAGAATTGGTGGAGGTGGTTCAGGATTGAGAATGTCTAAAAAAGGGGATAAGAAAGTAAAAACATCCAATTTGGACAGAAACATTACTAAAGACGAAGCAGAACAATTTGTAAAACATTATCAGTTTCCTTCAATAAAAAGTATTTCAATTTTTGGCAACAGAACTAATGTTATTTCCTATCAAGATAAAAAGACGAATCCGAATGTGATGATGTTTGGTGGTGATGAGAATTATCTGCAGTTGAATGGTTATAAAATTCAATATGGAAGAGATATGAACCATGCTGATGTTTCTTCATCAGGCAATGTTTGTATTTTAGGATTTGATGTTGCTAATAAATTATTTCGTGAAGGTGGAGAAAGGGCTGTGAATGCTGTAATACGTATCAATAGTATTCCCTATCGTGTACTTGGCGTAATGGAAGGCCGGGGCTCCTCATTTGGCTTTAGCAGAGATAATGTAGTAATAACCTCCTATGAAAATGTGGACAGAAATTTTCCATCGGGTTTTTCTTTTGTAATTGCTGTAATGACGGATAATCTGGCTAAAGTAAATGTAGCGATGGGAGAAGCGGAAGGAACCTTTAGAGCCATCAGGAAATTATCTACAACTGAGGCAAATAATTTTGCATTGGATCGTAGTGATAGTGTAGCGGAAAAGGCAATGAATATTCTGGGATTCTTTACATTGTCTGTACTATTTATTGGCTTTATTACTTTAATAGGTTCTGCAATCGCTTTAATGAATATCATGTTGGTTTCTGTATCTGAAAGAACCAGAGAAGTAGGATTGGTAAAAGCAATTGGAGGAAAGAGTAGATCGGTCAGGATTCAGTTTCTAATGGAGTCTGTTATTATCAGCCTTTTAGGTGCATTTTTTGGTATTGTATTGGGGATTTTATTTGGCAATGGAGCTTCTGTTTTATTCAAAACCGGGTTTATAATTCCCTGGAATTGGGTAATATTAGGAATTTTAATATGTACAATGGTGGGTTTGCTGGCCGGTATCTATCCTGCTTTAAAAGCGGGTAAACTAAACCCCATAGAAGCATTGCGGTATGAATAAGTAGGAGGTGCCAAAATTAGCTCAACCGTTTGTGTCTAATCTTTTATGAATCAATTTATTTCAAATGGCACTTGTTCAAATAAAAAATTCCTTAACTTGACCCCCGTTCCCAAAAAAATGAAGAGAGGGGATTTTTTTTTAAACTTTTTCCTTAGCATTGTAGCTCCGGAAAAAGGAAATAACTTTTTTAATTTTTAAAACAAAAAAACAAAGGACATGGCAGAGATTAAACCAACTGCAACAGCTTCAGTAAAGGCTACTTCTGTACAACCCAAAAAGAGCGGCAATGCCATTTCATGGATTGCACCAATAATTTGCCTTATTGCCGGTTATGGCATTTGGCGTTTTATTTTCGGTAATCCCGATGGTTTCAATGTAAAAGGTACAGGATGGTTTTGGCCAAAGCATGATAAACCCATTGGTGCTTTAAATGGAATTTATATGGGAGGAATCATTGTACCTATTCTGGTAGGTATGTTCCTGATGGTCGTTGTCTTTTCAATTGAAAGATATCTGACTATACGCAGAGCTCTTGGAAATGGTTCTATATCAGATTTTATCCGCAAAATCCAATATCATCTTGCTAATCGTAATGTGGATGCTGCACTTTCTGAGTGTGACAAACAACGTGGTTCAGTAGGTAATGTAATGAAAGCAGGTTTGCGTCGTTACAAAGAAATGATTAATGAAGGCGGTTTAAATACTGAGCAAAAAGTTATCTCTATTCAGAAAGAAGTAGAAGAAGCTACTGCACTTGAGCTGCCTATGCTGCAAAAGAATCTGGTTTTCCTTTCTACCATTACATCTGTAGGTACCCTGATTGCCCTTTTAGGTACGGTAATGGGTATGATTCGTTCATTCAGCGCTTTGGGTGATGAAGGCGGTGGTGGTGCCGGTGCATCAGCCCTTGCTGTAGGTATCTCTGAAGCTCTTTATAATACTGCTTTGGGTATCGGTACTTCAGCTGTTGCCCTGGTTATGTATAACGTATTTACTACCAAAATAGATTCAATTACATACGGCATTGATGAGTCTGGTTTTACACTTACTCAAAGTTTTGCTTCTCTTTATAAATAAGAGGACGAAATGGTATGGAAACCAGTCATTAATTAATCTAATTTAAAAATCAGATCATGCCAAGTGTAAAAATGCCTCGAAAGAGTACGGATACGGACATGACTCCCTTTGTGGATATTGCGTTCCTGATTCTGTCATTCTTTATCATGGCAACAAAGTTTAAGCCACAGGAGCCGGTCGAAACGAAGATTCCAAATTCGGTTTCTTCAGAAGAATTGCCGGAGAATGATGCAATAATGGTTTTGGTAGATTCTACAAACAGAGTTTTCTTTTCTGTACTATCTGAAAAAGACAGGACTGTAAGCGACCAAATAGTAACAAAAGCTGCTGAATTGCGCTCTATTAAACTTACTCCTGAAGAAGTACAGAATTTCAGAAAAACACCAGCTGTAGGCGTTCCATTTTCCAGACTTGCAGCCTTGCTGGATATGGGTCCTGAGGAGCAAAATGCCGGAGCCGGACAACCAGGTATTCCTGTATTAGATTCTACCGATAACCAGCTAGCAACATGGATACGAGCATCAAAAGAAGTATATGCAGAACTGGGAAGACCATTGAAATATCTTGTAAAAGGTGATGGATCTTCAAAGTATCCTACGATAGATGCTATTATTACTGCTTTTAAAAAGAATGACCAGTTGAAATTTAATCTGGTTACCTCTTTAGAAAAAGCACCAACAGGCTCTGCATTGGATCAGTATAATAATCGTATGCCGGCAACAAAAGAGTAAAAATTAATTATTTAAAATTTAATTGACCTATTATGGCAAGTATAGATGGCGGCGGCGATAGCGGCCACAAAAAAGGGCCAGGGGTAAAAAAAGCCAAAAAACTTTCTACTCGTGTGGATATGACTCCCATGGTGGACCTTGGTTTTTTGCTGATTACTTTCTTCATATTCACTGCGACTATGAGCACTCCAAAGGCAATGAATTTGCTTATGCCCAAGGATGTGAATGATCCAAAAAATCAGAATGAAGCAAAAGAATCCGGGGCACTTACAATTATGTTAGGCAAAGGAAATCAGGTTTATTACTATTTCGGACAATTAAAAGTGGATGTTGGAGAAAATAATTTTCAGCAAACAACTTTTAAAGGTATCAGACAAGTAATCATAGATAAAAGAAAAGATGTGATAGGCCGACACGTTCATGATTTATCAGACCCTGATAGCCGTTGTAAGGATATGCAGGAATCAGCAAAAAAGAAAGGCGACCCCGATTGGCAGAATGCCTGCTTAGACCGAGACTTTGTTGTCATCATCAAACCCGATCCTGATTCTAATTACAAAAACATGGTAGATATTCTGGATGAAATGACCATCAACCAGGTAAAAACCTACGCAATAGTAAAAATTCTGGATCAGGAATATACACTGATTAAAACAACAGAAGAAAGAAATGGAATAAAATAGTTCCAAAGAGTATGGAAATACTCAGTAAATGCATCTTAAAAAAAAGTGTAATTAAATGGAAGCAAACAAAATACTCTCCGCCGATGTTCTTGACATCCTTTTTGATGGAAAGAATAAGGATTATGGTGCGTACGACCTTCGCAAAACATATAACCGGAGAATTACCAAAGCGCTGATTATTACTGCAGGCATTGCTTTACTGGCATTGTTAGGTTCAGTTTTGGCAAGCAGTTCCGGAAGTGGTTCAAAAACAAAGGTGAAAATGCAGGACGTAAATCTGCAGGATATAAAGCAGGAAGAAAAGAAAATAGAACCGCCACCACCGCCACCACCCAAGCAACCCGATCCTCCAAAAGTGGAAATGAAGCAATTTACTCCTCCTATTGTAAAAAAAGACGAGGAAGTACAAAAGCCACCTCCACCTGTAGAGGAATTGAAAGAAACCAAGATTGCAGAAATCAATCAGGCAGGTGTGAAAGAAACAGATATACCGGCTCCTCCGGTTGTAATTGATCAGGGTAAAAAAATTGTAGAAGAGAAAAAGGAGGATGATGAAAATAAGATTTTTGATAAAGTAGAAATAGAAGCCGCTTTCCCAGGTGGTGATATTGGCTGGAGAAAATATCTGACCAATACGCTTAATGCTAATGCTCCGGTTGATAATGGTGCACCCGCAGGCAGATACACTGTTTATGTTCAGTTTATTGTGGACAAAGAAGGCAACATTAGTGACGTTAGATCTTTGACCAATAACGGATATGGAATGGAAGAAGAGGCCGTAAAAGTAATTAAGAAAGGTCCAAAATGGACTCCTGCTGTTCAAAACGGTCGTCAGGTAAAAGCCTATCGTAAACAGCCTATTACATTTGTAGTATCCGGCGACGAATAATTTTGAATCTAAATTTTTATAAAATCCTTCATGATGTTCATTGAGGATTTTTTCTTTTATACACTCGTCAATCCACTCTATTTTTGAAGGGTGAACAAACATACAAACTGGGACGATACAATTGTTGCCATTGCTACTCCACCTGGTGTGGGTGCTATAGGTGTCATAAGACTAAGCGGTAAACGTGCAATTGCTATAACCAATGAGTTATTTCATTCCAAAAATCTTTTGCTTGTGCCTACACATACCTTGCATGTAGGTTTGTTGAAAGATGAAGAAGGAATACTTGACGAGGCGGTTGTTTCAGTATTTAAAGCGCCTAAAAGTTATACTGGCGAAGATGTAACAGAGTTAAGCTGCCACGGCTCACCATTTGTTCAACAACAAGTGATGGCGGCCTGTATTAAACTAGGTGCCCGATTGGCCCTGCCAGGCGAGTTTACACAACGTGCTTTTTTAAATGGTAAATTAGACCTTACGCAAGCAGAAGCAGTTGCAGATTTAATAGCATCGAACACTGCTGCCTCACAAAAAACAGCACTGCATGCTATGCGGGGTGGTTTTTCTGCACACTTACTTTCATTGAGAGAAAGGCTGATAAAATTTTCTGCTTTAATTGAACTGGAACTTGACTTCAGTCAGGAAGATGTAGCTTTCGCCGACCGCCAACAGTTTTATGAACTGATCAATGAACTGGAACAAGCTACTTCACAACTCATACAATCCTTTCAATTGGGAAATGTGATAAAGAATGGCATTAGCGTAGCTATTATTGGAAAACCCAATGCGGGTAAATCAACTTTACTCAATACACTCTTAAATGAAAACAGGGCTATTGTAAGCGAAATACCCGGCACCACTCGTGATACGATTGAAGAAGTGTTGAATATTGATGGCGTACTTTTCAGACTCATA